>Ga0256840_1002387_pt1 | contig 16585 bp, 17 predicted proteins | sample 355202metaG_FD_185969 | JGI IMG/M metagenome (GOLD analysis project Ga0256840, IMG submission 185969) | Hydrothermal vent microbial communities from Mid Atlantic Ridge, Atlantic Ocean - 355-202 | ecosystem: Environmental > Aquatic > Marine > Hydrothermal vents | place: Atlantic Ocean: Mid... | reverse complement strand
TCTCCCCACTCCACGAGCGCCCTCGGTCGTCATGTTTTGCATATCGCAAAAAAGAGTTAAAAAGATCAAAAGCAACACATAAGAGCCTAAACAAAGGGCTTAACAATTTACATTTAATGGAGTTTTAAAAATGACAAACGAGCAAATACTAGAAAAACTTTTAGAAACATTCCCCAAATGCAAAGCATTTATTATGGATGGTGCAGTTCGTGTTGCCAGTGGCATTGATGCAGAAATGCCCGACGGATTACCGCCTTTTGATTACTGGTCAGAAAATTGGGATATATACATTTTTGCCGTGCATAAAACTTTGCATGATTGGGTAGAAGAACAGGGCTTTCATTTTGAAACCGTAAACCCAGAATGTGCCGATCTTTACGCATCTTAATAATTTACATTGAATGGAGTTTTATCATGGTTTTAAGCACAGCAGATTTTATTGATTTTATTAAAAAGAAAGTTAGCCCACTAAACTTTTTTACTGCAAATTTTTACTTTGCAGATACAACCTTAGTATTAGATACCGACAGAGACACCTTTAACGCGGTTTTTGACCAGCTAATCACCAATAGTTTTTTGTTTGAAAATGGCTATAGCCTTGATGTTCGCAAAACTAAATTTTCAAATGATGAAGCGGTTTTTGTTTTCAATAAATTGTAGAATCTCCCAGAAATATACATCAAACACGACACCCTTAAATTAAAAAAGTGGCTCTCTTTTCATGTGAATCATAGGCTTGTTTATATGCGTTGCTTAAAAGATAAAGCACTCAATCAACGGCATACGCCCATCTTGAAAAGAAAAATGACAATACGGCTATTTGCGTGAAACGATTATCAATCCGATGGTAGAAAAGGACGATGGTTATATTGGGCTATCCCCTGCCCTTTATTAACTCCCAACAAATTTGGGTGTCTTAATGACACCCCTTTTTTTGTCCGACAGTCGGACACCTAAATATAACTACAAATAATTTTTTATGTTGGGTGCTTCGTCCATTAAAAATGGCGGTAGCATCCCATTCATAATCCTATCTTGGTATTCATCATGGTAGCCAAGATAATGCGAATATAAATCAACATTTATTACCCTTACAAACTCTCTATCGTTTGCCATTTTTTCAATTTCAGACTTGTTAGATATAGCCTTTACAATCATTTTGTTATCAATCAGAGAATTGCTGAACACTAAATAATTAATAGTAAGCTCAATAAATTGCTTATAAAAAAGCATTGAGGCTTTGCTATCAAAAGAATAGAAAAGCTTAAAATCATTCCACCATAAAAATGCGCCTTTGGGTGTATTAATTATCATCTAATATCCTTTTTTTACAAATTTAATAGCACCACATTCTTTAATTTCTAGATCTAGCCCGAGTGCATACTGTTTAACTATAAACCCCTTGGCTTGTGTATTTTTAGCGTGTTTATAATCATACAATAGATCACCTGACTGGGTTTTTACTAAAATAGGGCTTTTGCTTAGTTGATCATTTTTTATTAATAAATCAAGAGTACCCCTGCCAATTAGTTTTCTTATTGAATTGTAATTAAACAAGATCCCATCAGTAACAACGAAACACGTTTTTTTAAAGTGTGATTCAGCCATTGATCCAATAGAAATAATAACTGCACCGCAGTCGATTATGCTTAAAAGTACCTCTGTAAGAGTTGAACCGTTTACACTTATTTTTTCTTGTGTTGCGGATAATTCACCTATCAGTGCGTTTGAGTGCTTTTCTAATTTGAGAAAGAAACTTAAAAAGTCTAATGTAAAATATTCATCCTCGATTACCGCTACTTTTTTTCCTTTTTTATTAATTATATAAGTGTCATTTTTTTTATCATATTTGACTTTAAAACTCATTTTATTAATCCTATTTTCATTAAGACTTGCACGCTTTAAGGTGTGGGTTACGTCGATGGATTCCCATTACTAAATGCGCCTTTTGTTCTATCTGCTCTCTTCGCACCTTTATCATAAGCACGTTGCCATTTATGGTAAAACTTTATCCCTGTTTCATCGCTTCATCACCGTGCTCAAGCCTGCATCTATCCGAAGCTTTCAAGTAATATTCAATTTCACTTATTGTTAATTTATCGTCACATCAAGCATCCCTGCATTTTTAAGTGTTACATTAACTTTGTATGGTTTGCCTTGCTTGGATTTACGCGATATTCGTATGGTATTTCCATCAAATAATTTTAAGGCTTGCGCCTTAGTCATTTTTCGACCTCTAAATTCTTTGAAAAGGAATTTATCGCCTTTTTTGAATGTTTTAGGCGTTTCGATAAGCTCATTGCTGGGAATTTCATTATCCCAATGAACAGCAACAAAGAATTTATTATCTAAATCCAAATAAATACCATGCTTTTCATCTTTAAAGGGATTTCCAATGGACGATGAAAGAAGCTTAGTAATATCATCTGCCCCTTCTAAAACCACGCCAAGCGTTTTTCGTACATCTTTAATCACTGAAAAGAGGCATCCTGATTGTTTTCCACCGCTATAGTGGTTATTTTCACATTTGTAGGTCTTTTCAGTTTCTATGATGGTGTTATCGCACAATGGACATTGAACACCTTCTAGGCGCTCTCGTTTGTTAATACGAGGTAAAACCTCAACCCCAACATTTTCTATAATGTGTGGAATCATATCGTCCATAATGCTGTTATCAACTGATAGGATGAATTCTTTATAATCTTTATTGCCTTGTCTTATCTCTTCAAGGGCATTTTCCCATTGAGCCGTGTAAATAATACTTTTCAAAATGGGGGGATATACTTTGAATAATTCCCAGCCTGTCTCTGTTAAAGTCATTTGGAGTTTTTTATTCATACTGATAGCTGGAATCTTTTCAAGATCCGTTAAAATATCGCCACGGCTTCTATCAGTACCAATACCCCCAGCATTGTTAAGGAGCTTTTTTAGCTTCTTATATTTAATAATTTGGCTCGGCTCTACTGCCTCTTGAATAAGCTTATCGATAACCCTGCTTACATTACCCAAAGTATTGAGTAATGTAGTGGTGGTATAAAGCGGTGGAACTTTGGTTAAACTCTCTTTGATATCGAGTCCATCAAATTGTAAAGACGATCCTACGATTAAAGGTTCAACAGGATTAAATGTAGTGTCTTTAATCTCTTTTTTCATAAAAGAACGCCAGCCCTGTATAAGGGCTTTTTGACCTGTTATATCGAAAAGATGCCCCCCAGGTGATGATACAACTAACTTTTGTTTTTCAATCTTGTCAGCTTCAAGAAAAGCAACCAAAATACGTTTTGCTATTAATTCATAACCCTCTTTGATATTGGGAAGTGACTTGTTATTTTCCCACCGCTCAATGTCTGAAGGCTTTGGAATTTTTGAGGTCACGTGCAAAGGCGCGTGATTTTGCTGTCCAGCCTTTTTATTATTAAATAAATAAGTATCTTTTGTGAACGTAGCATCCAACTTAAAGTATTGCTTAGCCGTAACAAGAGCCTCTTGGACACTCACAATATCATCAAACGAGAAAAAACGACCATTCGTTCCTTGGTAAGTCGTAAACCCTTCAGAGCGAAGGTATTTCAATATCTCATTACACTGCTCATATTGAATTTTGTATTTTTCCATCATTAGACTGGCAAAGTCTGAACCTGATAGCGGTAATGGGCGAGTTGCAGTAGTGCTGGACGTTGTATCAAATTGATTAACAACCACCTCGTAGTTATCGTTTTCAATTTCTTTTTCTACACTCTTGATATCCTCTTCAATAAAATAATTTCTATCCTTTCTTTTGCTAGTATCAGCACCATCAAAATCCTCGGTATAAAAATAGTGCGAGAAAACAAGATCATCTTTACGTCCGGATAAAGACCAGTAAACAGAAGATGAAAAGTTTTTTATCTCATTTTCTCTATTTCCTAAAAGAGAGAGAATCACAGCTTTTACGCGGCCTACATAAAACTTTTTATTGTAATGATCAACGGCACACTTTGAATTTTTCATTCCTACCAACCAGTCGGACACGCTACGGGCTATCTGTGAATGGTAAAGAGCTTCATATTTTGGAGTATCATAGGGTTTAAGATTCTTCATTGCCTTATCAACAGCAATTTTAGATTTGAATGAACCCGTATTCCAAAACCTAAATATAGGTTTATTAAAATCAGGAACAGTGAGAAAAATCACATCACGTCCAATTTTCTCACCCTCTGCATCAGCGTCACAAGCATGGATCACGGTATCGATATCATCACGTAATAAACATTTGCGGACTATTTTTATTTGTTGTTTAGCGAAAGGTGTGTCTTCAGGTAAACTTTTAAGTGAACTAATAAATTCACTTAAACGATAATCTTCAGGGCTAGGTAGTTGATTATAAAGAACGTATGAAGGATCAATTTCAGTGGGATGGATTTGGCGGTATAGGTGACCCGATGCCCAAGTAATTACATAATTTTCGCTTTCTAAAAATTTTTGGTTTTTCCCTAATTCTTTTAACTTAGATAAACCTCCATTAAACGCTTTCTCACCAAGCACCGAGGCAATCTCTGCACCAGCATCTTTCTTCTCTGCAATAATTAATGTTTTTGCCATAATAATTTTATATCTTTATTTCAGAATGTATTTAAAAAAATGGATTTCATGATTGATATTTTTTCCTACTAAGTTGGGAATATTTCTAAATTACTTTGATCTAAATCCGTCATTTTTTTTCAGTTATAAAATCAATTTAGGTCTTTGTCCGACAGTCGGACAAAAAAAAGGGACTATCTGTATATTCAAATAGTCCCTAGTTAATATATTAGAAAACAAGGCTAAAATCACCTTTTATTGACATTTATTTACACTTACATTTTATAAATCATATAAATACCATAAATTAATATCGGTAAAGAAAGATTGAAAACAAAACAAAATAATATAATTTTAATTGTTTTTTGTACTTATCTTAATTTGTTGATTCGTCACTCATATATTATTTCCTCTTTATTTCAACAGATAGGGGGGCAGTGATACGAAATTCAATACGTCCTGTTTTTGTGGAATAACCCATAAGATCAATAGTTACGGAATTAGGTAAATGAATGTTTTGGCCAATACTTATGAATGGATATTGTGTTTTTTTATTAATAACCGTAACTTTAATTTCAAAACGTCCATCTTCTACGCTGTATTTAATAATTTTAACTTTGGTATCACTGCCAATCTTAAAATATTCGCCCACCTGTTTAGTGAATTCTAACGTTGATAATCTATCTACAGTAGACACTAAGTAACCTTTTTTACCTTTGGTAAAAAGTCTGCCTTCAGTTTACCAGATAATACATTCGGTGGAATGATACCCATGTGTTCTGCCGCTTTTTCATAAGCATCAGTTCCATTTTCAATATCCGTAGCCATGATTTTTAAGTCATAATACGAGATAGCTTCGTTGATAGCATGAAGAATTAATTTACTCATTTCTTCAATCGACGACTGCATCGCCCTATCTTTAATCAACCCAATAGAATTTTGCTTTAATAAAATTAAACAATAATCATCATAGCGTTTAATCAGACGAGCTAAAGCCCAGGAATAAGGTGGTTTGAGATTAAGAGGGTATTTATCCTCTTCTGTCCCGTTAAACAAACGATAATCAATTTCCAAGCCATCATCAAAACGCGCTTTGGCTTCCTTTTCTCGTTTATCCATCAACTTTTCAGTAATATTCAACTTATCCGATATACGCTTTAAGAACCATAGCGCGTAAGGATTATCTAATTCGGCTGCATTCCAAATTAAACGAACTTTACGAGTAAACTTATCAAAACCATATATTGGATATACGTTATTTTTAACATCTCCCTTACGCCCCTTGATAAGTCTTTTTGAATAACCTGTAAAGAGAATCAAAAAATCAGTATCGTATCTTTTCTTTGGTGGATTCTTCTTAGTAACCATAATAATTCCTTTGTCCGACAGTAGGATAGTTAATCTTTCCAAATATTACCGTCTGATATTTTTAAAAGCTGAACATATTCATATTGAATTTTATGCAAAGCCAGAAGACGAGTGTTATTCGTTTCTTTCATAAATATACTTAAACATAACTCTATACTGCTCGATGATAATGCACCATCGGTATAGGCTATCCAAAATAAAGGACAGACCGTATCAAAAGTATCTTTCATTGTTATATTAAAAGTTGGATATTCTTTGTTTAAAATATCAATGGGTGCTTTATCAATATCTGCCATCTGGCAAAGCATCCACCAAATACTAGCCTCAAATTCATTAATTTTTTTACTTGGAATGGCGAGCCTAAAACCTATACCACTACTCGTTTTACTTATACATTTGGCAATTTTGGTATCCTGAACAAAGTCTAAAACGCATTTATGAATAATTTTTCGGATAGCATTAGGTTCACTTAATATATTTGTTGCAGGAGTAGTGTATTTCTCTATTTTACAGTCTTCATCTTTCTTAATAGCATTACTTAAATCGCTATTTTCGGTTGTTAAGTCTTCGTTCAGTAAAACACTGCTATTATCTAATGTTACATCCGTATTCTCGATAGAAACATTATCAGTGCCAGATTTTTTAGTAACCTTTTTCTCGAATGAATCCGCTAATTCTTCAACATCAGAATTTTCAACCTTAGCAAACTTTTTAATGATTGCTCTTTTAAAAGAATCAATATCAAAATGACTGTTTTTATCATAACTGGCCAAAGTTTCAAAATAAATATCATACCAATCAGATTTTTCATTATTGATCGAAGAATTAACAAACTGTTCTAATGAAATATTGTAATACTTACGAATATCAGCAACCAAACGACTTCCCATGCCAGGTTTATCATTAATAGATAATTTATGACTTCGTAAGAGGGTAGGTATCTTTGGTTCTAGGTGCTGAATTGCATAAAACATTTCAGTTAATGATGATTTACCTACACCACTATAATTAGCCTCTATCAATTTTACTGAAGCATCACGCAATGAAAGAGATCTGCCGAGTTTTTCTTCAATAGTTTTTTTAGCTCTGAAGATCGCAAAAGCATTATCGATAAAACAAAGTGGGTCTCTTAATTCGTTTTCGGACCAATGATTGTAAAGCAAAACCTCTTCAGAAACATAAACCGAAAAAACAACCTTCACTTGATTATATTTTTCATCTTTTGTTTCTTCATAAAGTTCTTTTAGAATCGTAAATCGAGTGCCACCACCAGCGCTAAGCGTATAAAGCTGTTCGTTAGGAATTAAAGTGACTGACAAGGTATCTCTAAAGCCTGTTTGTACAATACTACTTTTTAATTCCTCATATTTTACATTTTTAGCAACACGAGAATTGTGCTCAAATATTTTAATTAACGCCAATGGCAAGGTGAAAGATTCACCATCGCTGTAAACGGTAGGAACTCTATCTTTTTTATTTTCTGATTTTGGATTGATAGCGTGAGTATTTAAAGAATTTTCACTCTTATTTTCTTCATGTAAACTTGGGAGCTTTTTCATATCGCTTTCCCATCCATAAACGTGTCAATTTCACTGACTAAATCAGGAAAAAACTCTTTAGAAAGCAAAGCCAGTTGAATTTTTGCTCTCTTGTCATTCAAATGTACTGGGGTTTGTTTGCTACTAGCATCTGCATAGCAAGCTAGAGTAGGTATTTCACTATCCATACACGTAATATTCAAATCAAACTTTTCATACGTTAAAGCTCTGATTTTTTCAATATTATCGCGTGAACCATTCGAATTATTTTTCTTATTGATGAATAATTTAATAGATGGCATATCAAGTTGACGGAAAATTGAAGCTTCAGCAATCATATTAATTGTGCTTCTTTTTAATTCACTCGCTGATAATTGAGAAGGCTCAACAGGTGTAATAATAATATCACCAGCGATTGATACCGCCTCTGTTAATTTATTATAATTACCTGGACTATCTACAATAATATAATCATATTCACTTCTTAATTCTGCAAGTTTGTTTTTAAGTTTTAAAACATTAGAATTTTGTTCTTGAAGCCATAGAACGATAGAACTATTCGTTGAATTTGATTGTATAACGTGAAGGTTTTCCCACACGGTAAAAGATATACAATCGATAGGAAGGGCAATGCTTTTTAATAGTTCATTTAAACCATTATCGTTAAGTGCTTTTTTACTTAGTCCATAAAAATTTGAAATTGAAGGTTGGTTATCTGCATCTACCATTAGGACTTTCTTTCCCATGCCAGCAAGAAAACCTGCTATACCACCTACTAACGTAGATTTTCCCGAACCACCTTTTATAGAAACCATTGATACTATAACGGCTTTTTTACTATTTTTTTCCATGATTTTACTCCATTAAATGTTACATTAAACCTTGATTATTATACACTTTTTCATATTTAAAAGCTATCTAGTGACTTATTTGGGTTAGATTCAACAGATTTTACTACTTTAGTGCTAATTAAAGGTTGTTTATCAATACCAAGCACAGAAAATTTGATAATAAATCCTTTCTGAATCTTTCCATAAGCTTTATAAACATGAATATTTTTATTTGATTCACTTTTTACAAAACCGTTCTCTGTATCTCCCATGATAATAACTTCAAGCTCCTTAATATCATTACTATTAAGATCACATTCTTTTTCATACCGTTTGAAAATAATAGGTATTAGAGTGAAAATACCACCTTTGACAGAGTGAATCACAGATTCACGCATATTTAAAACTAATTTCCCTTGGTTATACGAAGTTTCCATCCACTCAAAAAATGTATTTATTTTTTTCGTATCATCGATATTGATAGCTTCGATATCTGAATTAAAAGTTAGCGGTTGCTGCTCATTTTTTGCAGTATTATTATTTTGCATTACCGATTTAACAGTAACTTCTTTTTGTATTGATTCTTGAATTACCTCACCAGAACTACTATCAACGACAACCACTTTAGTCTGCTGTCCTACAGTCGGACAGTAATATGATTCATAGGCAAAATCTTTTATCCAATCTACATATTGAATATTACCAGTAGCACAAGCACACCATTCTTTAAACAAGGCATCATCCATCATAAGCCATTTCAAACCTTCTTTAGGTAAAAAACGGATATGAATAAAAGTTGCGAAAACTTCAGTCAAAGAAACGGTGTTAGGGATAAATGACTTTCTAAATCTTATATATTTATACTCACCTAAACCCTTACCTTCAAAACAAGACCAGCTTGTAAATTCTTTTCTATCATTTGTAACTTCGATCTCACAATCGAAAATATGATTTTTAATAATTATAATCACTGCGCTGGTAAAAATCGCATAAGACCAAACACTACGTTGTAAGTCTTGAATATCAGTACGAGTACCCGGAGGAAGAACAAAACCTCTACGTTTTTTTACTGCATTCAGCCCCCCTAATAAACAAAGTTTAATTAGGCCTTCAGGTTTATTGTACTGCGGTGTATTTGGGCAGGGGAGTGTTTGAATGAAATCAGTAAAAGCTATGATGAAAGGTAAATATGTACTATCGAAATTATCTCTTGAAACTTGTAGTGTTGTATAAATCAATTCAATTTCATTTTTATAAAAATCAATAATTTCAACACCTGGCTTAGTTTTTATTAAGCCATCGTTTAAATCATTATCGTCAATATCATTTTTCTTTTTGAACAAGCTAAACATTAATATTCTCTTTGTCCGACTGTCGGACAGTTTGTGTTTTTATCCAATCGTTCTTCGCACCACCTAGCGGAGTTGAATTTTTTGTCTGCTTCATCGGCAAAAAAGAAGAGGCGGTAATGAGCCTCTTCCTACGGAGATTCAGGACTAACAAGTTTTTTTATGTGACTGGTGATTAACTACCTAGATATATGGAAGTTACTTGCTCACGCGAATGGCCAAGTTCTTCACTAATAACCAATCTAACATTTCTATCCTTTTCCCTTTCAGTAAAAGTCATTTCGCGCTGTCTTTTACCACCTCGTATAGGTGGTTCATTCCCACTTAGTTGCTTATATCTATCTTGGGCATAATTATGCCTAAGACCATGACCTTTATTGAAACCAATTACTGATTCAGTAACTACGTTTCTATAAAGATTCATTTGCTGCACATATAATTTGTGCTCTGGTATTAATGAATTCTTACCAGTAAATTGTTTAATTTCACTGATTAACCTTTTTTGGGCTTCATTCGTTATTGGTATTTCTCTTGATCTTTTTCCTTTACACCAACTATCTTTTAATCGGATTGATTTTCCTGTGTAAGCGTATGAAGCATTAAATTTGATTGCTTCCTCACGTCGCAAACCAAATTCAGATTGTAACCGTAAGCTTAGTTTTAAATGTTCGTCATAAACTTTTTCTAAATGCTTAGGTTCTAATTTCACCGCTTTATTGTCAGAACTTATATAAGTTCTTTTATCAATACCAAGCTGATCGTTAGAAGGAATTTTATGTAAAGCATTTACTTTACTTGCCCACCATCTTACTTGGGCCATTCTATTTTTTATTGTCCCTGGATTTAATCCATCGACAATCCATTTATCAGTTAGTCGCCTAACGTGCTTTTCTTTAATAGCATGAACAGTCATTTGATTAAAACCAACTTGTTTAAGTTGCTGTGCAACAAGTTTTAAAATTCTATATCTACTCGCTTGTGTTGCCATACCTCCATCTTTGTTGTGTCGCTGAAGATAGTTTAACTGGTAAGTTAAACTTGTTTTTTGTTTCCAGTTTTTTTCGATTTTCTTTGAAGAAGTTAAAGCCATGCCAGATTACTCATAAGTTTCTATTCAATCATTTTAATGTTTTTGCTTAGTGTTCATCACCAAGAATAACCTTTACGATTATTAGAGATTTATTCAATATTAGAATAAATACCATCTTGCGATAGTGTGAGAATATATGATTTATCTTATTAAAGATTTGTAATTTATCTGCGATCCTGTTGGACAGAGTACAAAGTTCCTTTATGAATAATGCCGATATTTCCTCCTGTTGGAATGAATTAAATTAAAAGATCCTCTTCAATTTATCTTTTAATTACTTGGATAGATCCCATCGTTATCGATGGCTCAATGTATTTTTTATATCTTTCGATAATGCATATTAAGAGGTTAAACCCCTGTAGCACAAACGATGTTTACACATCGATAGCTCCCTTCCTTGTGCTTTAGAGCCTCATTGGAAGATACGGTTGTAAAACCGTACTTCTTCAATTCTGTAGTGTGTTTGTATCTTTTGGGTATGGGGTGTATTCGGCTTGACAGCACTCATAACCCACCCATAACCCAGAATATACTGCTTTTTTTTTTACGTTGCAACGAAAAATAGCGCGTTACCGCTATTTTTCTGCATACGTCACTATCTATTTTGTTTCATTTCCTTACGAAAACAGAAAACAATCATTATAGTGACGTATGCAGGAGCATGGAAAATGATTTCCACAAAGATATAAAACCAAAGGTTTAACTCTACTGCTTCAGCAGTAAAATAAATTTATACCACCAAAGGTGAATATAAAGTTATTCAACGAGGCAAGATGATTTTGCAACTCGTTCTTCGTTCTTTACCTTGCAGTGAATTTTACGCAATTTGAAAAGATAAATTTTAGTAATATTATCTTTTCATTAAATGATGTTTTAACAGTATTTTTGAATTGCGTAAAAGAGGGGTGCAACTACCCCTAAAAATAAATAGCTATGAGCAAAGCGAATTCATTATTTCTCTGTCTCTTTCCGGTTAGGTAGGTAATGATATTTTTTTTAAGTATTGATTGGTTTGCTGGCTCACAAACTAAAAAGGATATTGTCTAATAAAGAATATCGCGTAGCGCATCATTATGTAGGATGCTCGGAGAGCATGGCGAAACGAAGCGTAGCGTAGTGGAGGGTAGTGGAGGGTAGTGGAGGGTTAGGTGAGCGCAGAGCGCAATTTTTGTGGGATTAAGGGATATAGGGAAGGGATAAAGGGAAGAAAGCTTAAAGGTCGATATACTTAGCTTATACGTCATGCCTGCGAGCTATAGTGATAACAACCGCGATCCATAGTGATAACCTCACCCTAAACGCGAGCCATAGTGATAACAACCGCGATCCATAGTGATAACTATAAAATAATGTGCGAGCCATAGTGATAACAACCGCGAGCCGTAGTGATAACTATATTTTGACTTAGTAACATAAAATATTATTTTTTAGTAATATTACAATGTATTGAAAACAATACTTCATAATTTATAAGTAGTTATCCACAGGCGCGAGCTATAATGATAACAACCGCGAGCAGTAGTGATAACAACCGCGAGCCATAGTGATAACCAATAAGCCAGTATCAGCGTGTACCGCGAGCCATAGTGATAACCAATAAGCCAGTATCAGCGTGTACCGCGAGCCATAGTGATAACTAATAAGCCAGTATCAGCGTGTACCGCGAGCCATAGTGATAACTAAGTTAAAGAAAAGTTTTTATCGCGTTTGTTTGCTGCTTTAACAAAATCAATAAAGGATTTAGAAGGAGTTATATGAAATATAATATCGACAATTTTATTGCCTTTTTTTAATATTTCCTCTTCAACCATTGTTGCAATATCACTATCATTTTCAGGAATGATTGCACTGAAATTATCAGCATCTTTTAGTGTTCTAATTTCGTTTAATGATTTTCTAATAGCCGCATAATTATCTCTTGATCGAGCACAATTAAGTCTACACATACCAATAACTTCAGATGCTTGTAGTTTATAAGCGGGAGCACCAAGCCCTGCATTTTTAAAATTTCTTACAAGCAACTTAATAATCTGCTTAGATATTTGCATCTTGGTTAGCATTAAAGTTCTATTATTGATTTGTCTAAAATTCAAATTATCAATATCTGATGTAATTAAACTATTAAAAGAAACTGCCCATTCGCTAACACCATTACTTACATAATCTTCTCTATCAGTTTTTAAAACTTCTAAAAGAATACTACCTTCATAGGATTTTTGTTTACCTTTAACAATCTGAATACTGCACTTTTGCATAATTTCAAGAGATTGTTTCAGGTCGTTTAAATCCATGCTGTGACTACTTGCTTTCAAAACTTTTAATAATTCATTAAGGGTAAATTTAACCCATGTTTCCTTTTTCGGTATATGAACACTTGAATTATATTGCATCATTAATTTACGCAAACCAAGTTCAACAATTTCTTCTCTTTCAGATGGGTAAAAGAATTCTTCACCCATTTTAGTATTTATGTAAGCAGGTGTTATATTTATTGTGAACTCGTGACCATCAAGTAAATAATTATGAGAAATGATAGGTAATTTACTATTACCTCTTTTTAAAGTAATTTCTTCCTGCTTGCTGACAGAATATACAGGGTGAAAGTCCCAATCATTAAATATATTTGAACCTTCACCTTTTTCTCGACCGTAAATATCGCGGAACATTGATAATTGGTTAGAACTGTCTGATTTGTTTAAATCACTGCTCATTTGAACGCTCCATTTTTATTATTTGGTCCTTTAGGAGGATCATGTTTGTTTTTCTTAGTTCTTCAGTTAATTCATAATCACTTTGCTTTTTAAGCCAATGTTCAGGATCACGGCCAAGGACAAGAGCTAAACGAATAGCTAATTTAGGTGATATTCCAGATCGTTGATTCAAAAAGCAACTTGTTGATGATTTACTAATATCCAGCATTTTAGCAAACTGGTTGCTACCAATCCCATTAGGATCTAAATAATTAGTCTTTATATCTATAGAAGGATGCCCTGTAACTACCATTGTTTTTCCCCTTTTTTTAAATTGTATCATGTTTATTAACACTAAACACTCCATTTTACAATGGAGCTATAATTTGCTATTATAGTCTTACTATTTGCTTGGTAAGCAATAGCCGAAGGACGAGTATTTTGTACTCTGATGAATAGGTTTAAAGGCTGAATGTCTTTTTACGATTCGGGAAAAGGAGAATTTAGCATCGCGCTAATTCTCCTTTTTTTTATCATAATTTAAACAATAAAAAAGCCTATCTTTGATAGGCTTTTTTATTTAGTGGATAAGATCAAATGATTCAAAATAAGACTTAAATGATTTATCTAGCATCTTGTGAATATCTGGAATTGGTAAATTAGTAGTTAAAATAAAAATATCTAATTTATCTATTTCAGACTGTACCTTCTGCTTTCTTTTTATTGAATCTTTTTGTTCTTTATCATCGATCGTTAATACTTTAGTGTTCATAGTAATTTTCCTATAAAAGAAATAACACTGAAGAACAATCCCTGAAAGGAATTGTCCTTTCAGAGATTATTAGTGAATTCGATGTAAAATGAATCCTTTTTTTCCGTTTGTAATAATGAGTTGTTTCGTGATGTTTTGCCATCCGTCATTAACTCTTAACCAGTTTCTGGATTTATTAAGATAGCCAACAAAACCTATAAAAGATCCTATTTTGATAGCTTGTTCAGCAACAAGTCCGTGTCTATGTTTATAATTAACTGTTTTAAGAGCTACGCCAATATCATTTTGGAAATTGTTAATCATAATTGTTCCTCGTTAAAAAAAGGAACAATCCCTGAAGGAATGGTTCCCTTCGGGTGGTTGATATAATGTAAAGAATGTAGCTGTAAATACTATATCTTTTATGGGTGATCAGATTCGTCTAAATAGCTTTTCAAGTCCAAAAACTCTTTTTGCTTTTTAGCTTCATCCTTAATTTTAAAATAACCAGATACTCTCGAATTGGGAATATGTGAATTTAATTCCTCATCAAAGTAAGTTGTGCCAACATAAAAGCCAGCTTGTGATTTTAAAACTTATAAACTACTAATAGCAGTCTTGTCTATGTGGTGATTTGTCATGGTGTAGCTCCTATAATGAAACTACATACCAATAGGTATTAGTTCCCATTGGGTTGGTCTGTGCCAGGCTATGCCTTTTTCTCGCTTATGCACGTTGTAAGAAAACAAACTGTTTTGAATGAACAATAAAACACAGTCCATATTATCAAGTATTCTTTTAAGTTTGGTTGTTATTAAATCATCTGCACATGAAGGAGATATACTTCCTCCTGGATGGTTGTGGAAAACAAATATAGCTGACGCATTTACTTCAAGAATACGACGTAACAAATTCCTGGGATAAATCATTGCAGAGTCCAAAGATCCTCTAAAAAGATATTCATGGTCAATAATTTTATGCTTATTGTTTAGATATATAACGTAAAATATTTCATCAGGTGATTGGCCAATTATATTTCTAACACATTCAACTGCTGATTCTGGGCTATTTATCTGTACTCCACTATATTTGATCTTGTCTAATTCTGACTTAGCAATATAACTTGCTAAGTCAAAAATAGTTTTACTTGTAACAGGTAATTCAGAGTTTATATTATACGCTTGTCCAATTTCTTTAATCTGAAATATCTGCTTAACTGGTATGTTATTACTCATTGGATTGTCCTTTAAATTGACGGAACAATCCCCAAAAAGGTGATTTTCCCTTTTGGGTTGAATAAAATTGAACTGTAAATGGTCCAATTATTAGTGTTTAAAAATAACCAAAAATAAAGATTGGTTATTCCTGTTTTAACTTAATACGTGTTTTTCATTGTATAAGTCTTTATCTTTTCCTGAAAGCCAGTCTGTAAGACCTTTATCCAGTAGCACTGTTGAAACGACTGTAAAATCGGTTGCTTCACCGAGCAAAAATCTAAGCTTTGTGCTCATTTTCTTTGCAGCATCAAACTTTTCAAATAACGTCACATTACTTAATTCACCAAAGGCAAATTTTTTGCTTATGCCGTACTTTGAATTGTTTAAAATATTTTTACATTGATATCCATGCTCGATTAAAAACTCTAAAGATTTGATACCTTGCGGTGAACAAATACCTGTGAGTGGTAAAAGGACAGGTTGTCGATTAGCTATTTCTAATAAAAATTGGTCCGTAGCTTTATTTAGTTTTGATTGAAAAACCTTTTTAGATGAAGGTGTCTTAATGTTAAGTGCCTGTTTTGTTAGCTTTTTGTAATACTCTTTGCGTAAGTTAACTTCTCTACGATCAGAAATGTCAGTTTCAGCTTCAAAAACGAGTTCACAAGCGTCTGTATCTATATTGCTAAGTAAACCAGCTTTCCCAAGTAGGTATGTAAAACAAATAAGTAAATTTTGCTTTGTGATGTTTTGTGTATCCATGTTGTAGCTCCATTTAATGTAAATTGAAGGAACTACAACCCCTAATGGGTTTGTAGTTCCCATTGGGTTTATCTGTGCCAGGTTAATTAAAACCTTATCTTCACTAATGCACGTTATAAAGATCTTCCTATTTTTGAATGAAATAGAAAACATTTAAGCCCCACTTTTATATCATAAAGCAGGAAAATTCGCAAAAACTAATGCCTTGAAAGGCTTTGCGAAAGTTTACTCACTTCTAGTGAAATATCATTAGTCAGGGGTGGATATTTGGCTTATAAGTCTTTTGCTCTGCAAGCCTTAACATTCAAATCCATCTGCTGCCTAATAATCTCCCACTATCCAATCACTGCACTATTTCTTGCGTAGTCCCTACACTAAACAACCAAAAATAAATAAGGGTGTGCCTAGCGGCACTTCACGTTAGATAAGG
>Ga0256840_1002386_pt1 | contig 16622 bp, 16 predicted proteins | sample 355202metaG_FD_185969 | JGI IMG/M metagenome (GOLD analysis project Ga0256840, IMG submission 185969) | Hydrothermal vent microbial communities from Mid Atlantic Ridge, Atlantic Ocean - 355-202 | ecosystem: Environmental > Aquatic > Marine > Hydrothermal vents | place: Atlantic Ocean: Mid... | reverse complement strand
GTTGAAGATGAAATGATACGGAAACGAAGGCAATACAATCAAGAATTAAAGGCTTTTCAAAGGGAGCTTTATATTTGATATATTATCTCGGACAGTAGTGTGCGAAGGCCGGTATCCATGGTTGCCGCTTGTGCTAGCTCATAAATGGATTGCGGCCTGCGCCACAATGACGGTGTGTAGAGTCTAATGGTTATTTTTTCAACGCTGTTTTCAAACCCAAAGGATCATCGGGGTCAATTCCATCCATAAAGGGAATATTCTGTTTAACATTCGTCACTTGATAAACCAAGCCCATCCAATTCGCCATAATCGCAGCAGCCGTATCGTGCCAGCTATTATCAATATGTTCTAATACAATATTTTCAGGAAAGGCAGGAACTTCTGTTGAATTATCAATGGCGGTAAGTAAACGATATTGATACTCATCAAAAATAGCTTGTGAAAACTGATCAAAATAATGTACAGGGAAGGGTGGATACTCCACATCTTGCCCCTTGCTGTAAGCAAGTGAAAAAAGCCCAACCTCACGTTTATATTCTTTTAGTAAGCTAATGCTGTCATATTCAGGATGCCCCTGAAAATATACGGTACGAAAGCCATCAGTGCTTACCGCCATTTGCACACCAGCCTCTTTACTCTCTGCTAATATTGGTAAACCAGCTTCTTCAAATTGTGATCTATCTATCTGATTAAAACGAGAATGTGGCACATCAAAACGTGTATTGATACCATGAACTAGGGGGTGTGATTTATCCGTAATACGATGGCTATAAACACCCCAGCGCTTCTTTTTAAGATGACGGCGTGGCTGATTATGATGTAGCTCTAACGATGCATGAGTCGCAAGGCACGAGCAAAGCGTTGAAGTCACATTCTCATGTGCCCAGTTGAAAATCTCGCTCAAAGGTTCCCAAAATGGCTCATCGGGTAATCGCGGTTGAGTCACATTAGCGCCTGTGATGATAAGCGCATCCAGTCCCATTGCTTTGATTTCTTCAAAGGTGGAATAATACGCATCAATGTGTTGCTGTGCTTTTTCGCCGCGTTTAAAAATAGGTAAAGTAAACGGATGAACATAAAACTGTGCAATTGGGTTACTTTCGCCCACCAGTCTTAAAAACTGTCGTTCAGTTGCCTGTAAAGCAGCATCTGGCATCATATTGAGTAGCCCAATATGCAGACCACGAATCTCTTGATTTTGTGCTTCGCCATCACGTAAGACAATGCGACCTTCTTCACGAAGGCGCTCAAAGGTGGGCAAATTGTTATGGGCAACTAATGGCATAGGGTAGTTCCTGACTACTCAGCTTACCTGCTATTTTACTCAATAGCTTTGTTAAAAGTGCTCATTTATACTTATAAACTTGCGCGCTTTTGCCGCGCTCTTGAGCAAACTAGCAGGTAATCTGAGCAGTTTGTTAAATTGTAAAATAAATAATTAAAGCGCTTTCTCAATCAAAGCTAAAAAATCAGCCTCGGTCTTAATCTTATACAAATCTTCTGTTTTAATCGTATAACCATATTTTTGGGCAATTGATTCATAACGCGGAATACGCGAATAAAATAACCGTGGAAATACCCAGCGCACAAACTCATCAGGATTAATCATTGCCACATATTCAAGATTATTCTCTTGCATATAAATGCCCAACTGTTCATCCAAATATTCGGCACGGTAATACATTGGTTTGGGTGCGGCTGTTGCACGTGAGATTAAACGTTTCTCATCTTCTTCATTGGCTTGAATGTAAATAAACATTGTATTTTCAGCCAGCATATCCAACAAGTTATCATCGTCTAATTCACAAATGCTCCCACCTGCGTCATTAATAAAATGATTAAAACCATATATTTGACGCGCTTTTTTCATAAACTCTGGCACATCTCTCATTGCGGCTACTTCAGCTTCATTAAATAATTTTTGGCGATGTTTGAATTCCTCAAGCGGTAAGCCACCAAGTTCAGGGTCGCCAATCTTGCCGAGAAAGCTTGAAACAACATCCAAGTTATCAATGGTAATATTATTGTTGATATAGATAGAGTCGGAGCGTAGCAATTCACGCAAAAAAGCTACCTGCATCGCTTTTATCTTAATATTGTCAAGGATCGGTTCGTTGAGGTAACGTGTACCAATACGGTAATCACCCGAGTAATGAAACCAATCACTCTTACGTAAAATATTCGATAAAAAAGTCTTACCCACGCCAGACATACCCAACAAAGTGATGGATTTATGTTCTAGGTCGCGGAATTCTTGTGCACTTAGCTTCACGGATTATTTCTCATTATTGATAGATATTATGAGCTTAGTATAACGCAGTTCTAGATTTACAAAAGTGGCAAAAACAGGGGGGTGACAAAATAAGCAGTATAAATATCTCAAAAGACTTTAATTTGTCACCCCCCGTGTTTTTGCCACTTTTGTAATTAGGATAAACTTGATCAGACACCTAGAGAGATTCCTTAAAAATCTAGCATGTTTCCTGCTTCTTCTGCCATTGGTGGTAGTTGATTGGTGACTGCGTCGCCAATGGTGACAGGATCTGGCATAGACAGCGAGGGTGCACGCCACCCACCGGGCATTCGCCCCATTTTAAATGGAGCATTTATCATTGTGTCCCAGATATCACTTGTTGTATCTGTATAAAAATCTGGCCAGATATTTCGCTCTGTTCCCCATGCATGTTTTTCTGGTTTTTTACGCATAGGATAGGCAGGTCTGCCGATAATATTGAGTGGTCTGGCAGCGGCTTGTAGATTGGGTTGAATGCGTGTTATTGGTGAAGTTTTTATGGGTGTTGGTTCATAAAGCGTAGTGTGCTTTGGTGCTGCTGTCATTTTCTCATGAGGAGGACCAGTGACGACAACAGGTATTTTTAAAATCTTCCCTTGTCTGACTAATGTAATTTCTATTTTTTGATCAGCGGGAGCATGTTGAATCATTTTCATAAATTCAGCTTTGCGTAAAATGGGTTTACCATCATAGCTAAGTAAAACATCATAGAGTTGGATACCATTATCAGCCGCCGGTGATATGTCTTCTAACCAATCTACAATAACGCCTTGATTTTTATTATTAATGGAGTTGTCAGGGATATGTGCGCGAACATGCTCGGGGATAGGCTGTACTCTCATGCCAAGATAGCCTGCCATAGCTTGGGTAGAAATTAGCGAGACAAGTAAAACTGCAAATAGGCGCACTATGTTGTTGATAAATTGACGCATAAGATTCTCCTGTTTTTATTGTAAAATCACACGTGCGTTCAAATCTTGTATGGCTCTATTATTATCCTCTTTAAGAGCTGATCTTAATGCCTCATATTGTGCTTTTGAAAATGACATAGGCGTTCTTAATAGATACCAACGAACCCCTTCTTCGCAGGGTGATGTCGTGGTGGAGCCGTTATAACGGTAATAGTTGCCATACTTCTTCTTCATCTCAATGTTTTTTAAAGCATTGGACGGTAGCTTTTCTGTTTGCCCTGCCTGCATCGGGAGATGCTCTAATAACTTTCTTAAAGTACGATCAGGTCGCCCAGGAACTGCCATTCGTGAGACTATAGCAAGCTGGCCATCCTCGCTCTTATGAACGAACTGAACCTCCATAGGATAATGTTTGCCATCAATCGTATGCTCACTCGGGCTATGAAAATCAATATGCATAAGTTTAAACTCAATACCTTCAACCTTAATTTTAGCCCAACCTCGTGTATTTACTTGTATAAGGCTACCTGTATTAGTAATAGTTTCGGGTAAGGTAAGACCATAGTTAAACTTAATACCAGTAGATCTATTAATCCCCGTTTTTTTAGTATCAACATTCACTGGCGACTGATTTTTACCACTCGTGCAAAGTGTATTTTCTGTTGCAGTAGTAACTTGAGTTATAAATATCGTACTCAAGCTTATGGCTATGTTAAATAATAGTGTGTATTTCATTGTTATCATCTCCTAAAAGAAACCATTACTAAATGGCATCCAATCACCAAACCAACCATCTTCATCATTTTTACGCTCACTAATAACATTTAACAGTTTTTGTTTAGCAAAACGTGAAAGATCAGGGGCAGCCTGAATATCTGACATAACCTGATTATAGTAACCCTTAAATGATCGCCTACGAACCACACCATCAGGAGCGAGAAAACGAATTGTCACTTCAAAATAATTTTTCGAAGGCATTTTCATTTTATAACCCGCATAGCCTAAGGTCTGCATTTTATACTGATAATCTAACTGATCCTCATCTAAAGGATAATTTTGAGCACCTAGAGTGACAGGAATTTTGATAATTTGTCCTTTGCGAACCACTTTCAATTCAATGACTTGATTAGGTTTCCCTTTGTTGATTAGCTGGATTAACTGCCGTGGATGTTTTAGTGCGATGCCATTGTAGCTAAGTAAAATATCAAAAAGCTTAATACCCTGTTGAGGTGCAGGAGAATCTGGCATAAAACCGGTGACTAGCACTCCATCACCGATTAACACATCTTCAGGTAATTGCGCACTCAACTCTGGAGGTAAAATATCTAAAGCCAGCCCTAAATACGCACCTGTATTGCTCTGTTTGAGTTGGTCTTCTGGTAGGGGCGTTAGCAGGGTCGAAGTTGCCATGACAATCTGACATGAAAAAAGACTAAATAGTATGAGTAAAAAATACCGATACATTCGTAACACTGTAACCACCTCATAAATTAAATCATTAAGAGCATCTTATACCTTAGATTAGAATATGAAAATAGATCCTATTATTTACACCTTTTTTGATATAAGTGATGAAAAAGTTCGTTTAGCTTATCTTTACTAAGCATAGCTTAATTTACCCAAACTAATCGTGTATGTTTAAAGCTATTGCCTCTCAATAATTATGCTTACAACGCATATCTGTCAGTAATTTATGAAAGGGTGGTTTGTTGTATAGTTTGACAATAGGTTTGCGAAAGATGGACGAGGTAAGTGTGTTCAGTGCCGACTATTCCTTAAATCGAAACTTAGGCAAATTGATATTAAAGTGCAACGCCAGCAGGCGTGATATGAAGATAGCTAAGCCTGCGATAATGGCAGCTTGTGATACGTCCATCTTAAGATAAACCAAGCCAATAAATAACAGCGAACCTAACCATGAGACGGTTGCGTAGAGTGGGCTGGTGAATACCATGGGTGGCTCGGTGCATAAAATATCTCTGAATATGCCGCCCATAGTGCCTGTCATCACGCCCATAAAACTGGCGATTAGCCAAGGTGTGCCGACCATGAGCGAGAGTAGTGTGCCTGCAATGCCAAAGGTGGCAAGCCCTGCGGCATCGGGGATTAAGAAAAACCGAGGGGAGATTGTGATAAGCCTTGCGGTTACAAAAATAATCAAAGCACTGGATAATGAGACTATAAAAAAGGTTTGGTTTTTAATCCAAAACACATCTTGATCAAGCAACATATCGCGTAATGAACCACCGCCTAAACCCGTTGCGATAGCAATAATGATCACGCCAAATAAATCATATTGTTTAAAGCCTGCTTTTAATACAGCGGAAGCTGATGATACGACTACGGCGACTAACGTAATCCAATAGAGTGTATCCAATAATGCTGGGTTGGGATTTAGTGTCATCTTTATTGTTAGTCCTTCATGATTTCTTAGTCCAGATATTCCAATGCATCTTCTAAGCGTTGTGCAGTCATAATTTTCATGCCTTTGATGGGTTGTTGTGGCATATTGCCTTTTGGGATAATGGCACGCTTGAAACCATGTTTTAATGCTTCTTTCAAACGCTCTTCTCCATTGGGAACAGGGCGGATTTCGCCAGCCAAACCAATCTCACCAAACACCACTAAATCGGCAGGATGCGGTTTGTTTTTAAAGCTTGAGAGCGCGGCGAGTATCATGGGTAGGTCGGCGGCGGTCTCGGCTATTTTCATGCCCCCGACCACGTTTAAGAATACATCTTGATCAAACATTGAAACGCCACCGTGGCGGTGCAAAACGGCTAATAACATGGCGATACGGTTTTGTTCTAGCCCTAAAACCACACGCCGTGCTTGTTGTCCGTGGCTATCGTCTACCAGTGCTTGTACTTCTACCAAGAGCGGGCGCGTGCCTTCGCGTGTGACCATGATGATTGAGCCTGCGACAGGTTCTTCATGACGCGATATAAAGATGGCGGATGGGTTGTTGACGCCAATCAAACCTTTTTCTGTCATCGCAAATACGCCTAGCTCGTTGACGGCACCAAAGCGATTTTTAACCGCACGTAAGATGCGGTATCGGCTACCGGGGTCGCCTTCAAAATACAAAACTGTATCGACCATGTGTTCTAGCACACGAGGTCCTGCGAGCGTGCCCTCTTTGGTGACGTGACCTGCGATAAATATCGAGGTGTTTGTTTGTTTGGCATAGCGCGTTAGTCTTGCGGTGGCCTCGCGCACTTGGCTGACGGAGCCGGGGGCGGAGGTCAACTCTTCAGTGTGAATGGTTTGGATAGAATCAATCACCATGACATCGGGTTTTTCTTTGCTGGCGTGTTCGATAATGCGCTCTACACAGGTTTCGGTAAGCAACCGTAAAGGCTCGGTATTTAACTCTAAGCGTTTCGCGCGCATAGAGACTTGCTGGAGTGATTCTTCGCCGGTGACATATAAAGAGCCTAATTCATCAAGGCTGGCAAGTACTTGGATGAGAATGGTCGATTTTCCGATGCCAGGATCGCCACCAATGAGTGTGACTGAGCCTTGCACTAAGCCCCCACCTAAAACACGGTCGAGCTCTGATATTTTGGTGCTGGTGCGTGGAACTTGTCTTAGATCAATTTCACTAATGGATTTTACGGTGCCAGCATCACCTGAATAACTGTGAAAACGGCTACTGGTTTGCGCGACAGCCGTGGCATTGCTACTTTGTACGATACTTTCTTCTAAAGTATTCCATGCTTGGCAATCATTGCATTGACCATTCCATTTATTGTGGATTGCACCACAGCTGGTGCAGGTGTATTGGGTTTTTGCTTTTGCCATTTTTAATCTCTATTGCAAAGTTCTCTATTTAAAATTTTAAAGCATTAATTACAAAATGGCGAAAAACAGGGGGGGTGACAAATTATTAAGTGTTAGTCTTATGATTTATCAGGATTCCATTTTGGATGAATAATTAACGTTTTAATCGCATTATTTAATGTTTTTCGTACTTCCATCGGATGTCCATCAATCAGTACTGTAGTGCCAGGTGCAGGGATTGATCCTAGGTGTTCTAGTATTAATCCATTAATTGTTTTTGCACCATCGGTGGGTAATTTCATATTAAGTTGGCGATTAATATCGCGCACGTGCATTGCACCATCAATCCATACTGTACCATCGTCGTTGGTGCGTACTTCATAGTCAAAGTTGGCGGGTGAGGTTGAGAACTGTCCGACGATTTCTTCGAGAATATCTTCCATCGTGATTAGACCTTCTACATCACCATATTCATCAACAACAAGTGCAATGCGACGTTTCGCTTCTTGAAAATTTATTAATTGCTGAGTAAGTGGCGTACCTTCAGGGGTGAAGTAGGGAGGTGTGATTTCTCTCTCGAAATATTTGCGTTCCATCTTATCTTCGTGAAAGAGTGGCAACAGTTTTCGGATATGAACAAAACCTAGAATATTATTGATGCCATCTTTGTGAACAAGCAGATGAGTAAAATTAGTCTTTAGTATCTGCTCTTCTATGTCGTTCCAATCATCTTTAAGGTCAATACCGCTGATTTCTGGTCGTGGAATCATAATATCGTCCACGGTAATGGATTCCATATCTAATACGCGCAGTAACATATCTTGGTGACTAGCTGGGATTAGCCCTCCAGCTTCACTGACAACAGATTTTAACTCTTCATGATTGAGTGATTGTAGCTCATTCGATGTAGGGTCAATCCCAACTAATCGCACCACAGAGTTTGCCATGAGATTGATTAGCCATACCAATGGGTAGGCAATTTTAAGTAACGGGGTATAAATATAGCTTGCTGGCAGGGCTATTTTTTCGGCTTTGAGTGCCGCGATAGTTTTGGGTGTGACTTCTGCAAAAACTAAGAGTAATAAGGTGAGTACGCCCGTTGCAATCGCTACGCCTGCATTTCCACCCAAACGAAAGCCAATAAAGGTTGCAAGTTGGGTAATGATGATATTGACCAAATTGTTGCCAATCAAAATCAATCCAATCAAACGATCAGGCTTTTCTAATAGTTTTATGGCTAAGGCCGCGCCTTTATTAGATTTGGCAAGGTGTTTTAGCTTATAGCGGTTTAATGCCATCAACGCGGTTTCTGTACCTGAGAAGAACGCAGAAAGTAAAAAAAGTATGAAGAGTATAAAAAATAATAGCCCAATAGGCGCTTCATTGATATTCACAAATGTTAGCCCTGCTTATAAGTGTGAATAAGTGAACTTGTTTGTACCTGCGGAACATTATCAAGCATAAATTCTTGTACAAATTTGGTGCCAAAAAATGCGAGCATCAAGACAAGGAATCCACCAAGTGTCCAGCGAACTGCAACTTTCCCACGCCAGCCATATTTCCACCGTCCAAATAAAAGAACAGAAAAAACTATCCATGCAATCATTGAGAGTATGGTTTTATGTGCGACGCCACTACCAAACAAGTTATCCAGATAGTAAAAACCTGTCAGTAACCCAATACTTAATAATACCACCCCAATTTTTATAAAACGAAATAGCAAATGCTCCATATTTTCTAATGAAGGTAGGCTACGAATGAAGTTAGTGTTTTTGCGCGCATGCAAGTGGTTGTTTTGCATAGCAAGCAATAGAGCCTGAAAAGAGGCTAGCATCAAGGTACTGTAAGCTAATAAAGATGAAAGAATGTGAAGGCCTAAGCCGCTTCTCATGTTGATAGCATTATGAGCATCAGAATCTAAGAACATCGTCATAAAAATACTAAACATGGTGAGGGGCAGTATTGGAATTGCTAAAGATTCTATTTTACGGTTTAAGGTGGTGATGAATAAAATTAAACTCAAAAACCACATGACATACGAGCCGAGTGATACAAAATTAAGCGTGAGTGGCTCGCCAGTAAAGAGTGGGAAGTGCAAAGCTGCAATATGAAAAATGAGAGCAAGTAGCCATGTGAGTGTGTGGAGTTTGCTGAATTTTTTTTGAATATTTGGGTTTTTTATGCTCGCGTACACGCATCGGATAATTAAAATCCAAGTCATAAAATAAAATAAGATTGCGGGTAAACTTAAAAAGTTAGCATTCATGTGCAATTGGTCATTAAAAGTTGAGAGTACATTTGAGACTAATGTTATACTAAACAGCTAGACCTTGCATACTACTTGCAGATTAAAATTGTATACCTATCTTGTGCCTTATCTTGTGGATAGATCCTTAAGGAGATACTGGTTAAGCCAATTAGAATTCAGCGCAGATTTGGCAAGCTGAAAATAATTGGACTTGATCAGTTTTTCCTTAATAAAAGATCTCACAGATATAGGGCTCATATAAATAGAAGAGAATAAAAGAATGTTTGAAAGTTTAAGCGATCGCCTGTCAGGAACGATAAAAAAATTACGCGGACAAGCGCGATTAACTGACGATAATATTAAAGATGCAATGCGCGAAGTGCGTATGGCGCTACTTGAGGCCGATGTTGCTTTGCCCGTGGTGCGTAGCTTTATAGATAAAGTAAAAGAACGCGCGGTAGGTAAAGAGGTTTTAAACAGCCTTTCACCAGGTCAAGTTTTAGTAAAAATCGTTAACGATGAGCTTGTCGAAATAATGGGGCAGGCGAATGAGTCGCTTGACCTTAAAGCTCAGCCACCTGCTGTCGTATTAATGGCTGGTCTACAAGGTGCGGGTAAAACGACAACTGCAGGTAAGTTAGCACTACTTTTACAAGAGCGTGAAAAGAAGAAAGTAGCATTGGTGAGTTGTGATGTTTATCGCCCAGCGGCAATCAAGCAGCTAGAAACACTGGCAGAGCAAGTTAATGCAACCTTTATCCCAAGTGAAGTAGGGCAGTCACCTGTTGAAATTGCAGCTAATGCACTGGCTTTTGCAAAAAATAATCATATTGATGTATTGCTTGTTGATACGGCTGGTCGTTTGCATGTTGATGAAGAGATGATGGGGGAAATTCAGTCGATTCATGCGGCGGTTAATCCTATCGAAACATTATTTGTTGTCGATGCGATGACAGGTCAAGATGCCGCAAACACAGCCAAGGCATTTGGTGAGGCGCTACCTTTAACGGGTGTTGTGTTAACCAAGGCAGATGGTGATGCGCGCGGTGGTGCGGCGTTATCGGTTAGGCAAATTACAGGTAAGCCGATTAAGTTTATCGGAATGGGCGAGAAGATTGATGCGCTTGAACCATTTCATCCTGATCGTATGGCATCCCGTATTTTGGGTATGGGTGATGTGCTTTCATTGGTGGAAGATGCGCAACGCAATGTCGATCATAAAGAAGCACAAAAACTTGCCAAAAAACTCAATAAAGGCAGAGGTTTTGATTTAGAAGACCTGCGCGCACAAATGCTACAAATGCAAAAGATGGGTGGCATGGGTGGTTTGATGGATAAACTGCCGGGTATGGGTAAGATGACTCAGGCCGTTCAAGACGGTGCAGGTGATAAAGAAGTGAATCGGATGGTGGCGATTATCAATTCGATGACAGTACAAGAGCGCCGTTTTCCAGCCGTCATTAAAGGATCACGTAAAAAACGTATTGCAATGGGCGCTGGTTTGCAAATTCAAGATGTTAATCGTTTGCTTAAACAGCATAAGCAAATGAGTAAGATGATGAAGAAGTTTAAAGGCGGCGGATTAAAAAAGATGATGCGCGGAATGCAAGGCAAGATGCCCCCTGGAATGGGTGGTGGCGGTGGTTTTCCTGGGATGTAGCGCAAGTCCAAAAAACACAAAATGCCCAAAAAGAGGGGGGGTGACAAATTTATAAGCATGTATATCCCTTTATTAGTGAAAAATACCCCGAAATTCATTAAAAATCCTCTTTCTTTTGTTACAAATTAGCGTAGAATTACGCGATTATTTTTCGACTGTGCTTTTTGCGTGGTTTGATTTTTTAGATAGAATTTAGAGATTGTTAGATTATGGTTATTATCCGTATGGCTCGTGGCGGTTCAAAGAAACGCCCATTTTACAAAATTGTTGCTACTGATGAGCGTAAACCTCGTGACAGTGGATACATCGAACGTTTAGGTTTCTTCAACCCACGTGCAAAAGGTCAAGAAGTACGTCTTGAACTTAAGCAAGAGCGTGTTGATTACTGGATTGGAGAGGGCGCACAGCTTTCTACTCGTGTTGCTACGTTATTAAAAGAAGCAGCAAAAGAGCCAGCTACAGAAACTGCTGCAGCATAAGCTAAGGCAGGGTTACATTGCCTGACGAAGATTCATCGCAATTCATTCTGCTGGGAGAAATCACTGGCGTATCGGGTCTGAAAGGCTGGGTGAAGGTATTCTCACATACCTCACCAAGGCTACAAATTACCGAATACAAGCAATGGTTTTTGCAGAAAAAAAGTGCAGGAAATAGTAAAGAGTGGTATTCCATCAAGTTAAAAGGTGGAAAAACACAAGGTAAAAACATTATAGCTCAACTTGAAGGCGTGCAATATCGCGATCAAGCAGAGGCCTTAATAGGATCAACGATTGCTGTTAAAAGTGATCAACTTGAAAAGTTATCTGAAGGTGAGTTCTACTGGAAAGACCTAATCGGTCTAATTGTAGAAACAACGGAAGGTGTTAAGTTAGGTAAAATCGACTGGCTTTTCAATACAGGTAGTAATGATGTTATCACCGTAAAGGGCAGAGATGCTGATGGTGAAAAGAAGGATCATATGATTCCTTACATCATGGATGACTATGTCATTTCAGTCAGTTTAGATGATTCACTCATGATAGTGGATTGGGATCCTGATTTTTGATCGAGGTCTAAAATGCGATTTGACGTCATCACACTATTACCCGAGTTGGTAGAATCTGTTACTCAAGTTGGTGTAACAGGCAGAGCCGCAACACGTGGGCTAATAGAATTACACTGTTGGAATCCTAGAGATTTCACAGAAGATGTGCATCGCACCGTGGATGATCGACCTTATGGTGGTGGTCCAGGAATGGTGATGAAAGCGGATAGTTTGTTAAAAACGATTCGCGCCGCAAGAGAGGCATCACTTGCAACGAATAAAACGGTAAAGGTAATTTACCTAAGCCCGCAAGGCAAGCAGTTAGACCAATCTGCAGTGCGAAAAATGTCTGCTGGTACTAATGCCGAGCAAGGATTAATACTATTGTGCGGTCGCTATGAAGGTATAGATGAACGCATAATAAAGCTTGAAGTTGATGAAGAATGGTCTATTGGAGATTATGTCTTAAGTGGCGGTGAGCTTGGCGCAATGGTAATAATAGATGCGGTAACCCGATTATTGCCCGAAGTATTGGGTCATAAAGACTCAGCTGAGCAAGATTCCTTTACGGGAAACTTGCTTGATTGTGAGCACTTTACAAGGCCCGAGATTGTAGAAGGTTTACAAGTACCGGCAGTTTTAAAAAGTGGTGATCATAAAGCGATAGCAAAATGGCGCAGAAAACAAGCAATAGGCAGAACGTATCAAAGACGACCTGATCTATTACTAGAAAACAGTTTGAGTAGTGATGATAAAACACTGCTTGAAGAATATTTGAACGAACAGGATTTGTAACTGCACTTGAGCGAGTTATACATCAAAAAAGATTTTTTAGGAGTTAATTATGAGCACGATTATTCAAGCAATTGAAGCTGAACAAATGAGTAACAAAGCAGCATTACCTGACTTTTCACCAGGCGATACTGTTGCAGTTTCTGTAAAGATTAAAGAAGGCGACCGTGAGCGTGTTCAAGTTTTTGAAGGTGTAGTTATCGCTATCAAGAATCGCGGTGTTAACTCTGCATTTACTGTTCGTAAAATTTCTTATGGCGAAGGTGTTGAGCGTGTATTCCAAACATACAGCCATGCAATTGCTGGTATCGAAGTAAAGCGTAAAGGTGCGGTACGTCGTGCAAAACTTTACTACTTACGTGGTCTTACTGGTAAGGCAGCGAGAATCAAAGAAAAAGTGTAAAAACACTAAGAGGTTTTTTTAATAAGTCCTCTGTATAATTTTATTAAAAACCACATTTAGGGTATTCCTGAATGTGGTTTTTTTTTGTTCCAAATATGAATAATAAAATCATAGTATTCAGCTATTATTCAGCTATTATTCAGCTAGGATTCATTTTATTTATGAGACAATAAAGGGTAATTAATAAAAATAATGATGATAGAATAGTAAATGATCGAAGGGCTACTTTTGAGGTGAGGCATATTTGTCTTAATACCTTTATATCTGTTGCTTAATTATAAAATAAATACTCTTAAAGCTTAAAGGGCGTAGTGTCTAATATTTATCCAAATATAATAATCAGTGTATTAAGTGTAACCCTATTTGTGGTTGTTCTTATAGCTGTGTTTCTATTTTATAGAAATAGACGTCAACCACAGGTAATACCTAAAGGAAGAAAAAAAGAATCACAAATATCAGCATCAGTCTGTTATGACAAGGCTTATAAGTTTCTGCCTGAAGTTGTTTTAATTATCAATTCTCAATATAAAATTACCTATTTAAACCTCGTCGCAGAAAAAATGCTTGGTCGTCAGCTAAGAAGTGTAATGGGTAAGGATTATAGAAAAGTTATAAGTCTCAAAAACCTAAAAACTCAAAGAAAGTTACATGATATTGATCATGTAGTGAAGTTAGCAAAAGAAGAGGGAGTGGAAGGAGAATACCTACTACATTTGACTAAAAATAAAAACTTTCCTGTCAAACTAAATTTAATGCCATTGTCTTTGAGTTCATCTAAAGGAGCTGAAATTAGTTATTTACTGGTGTTAAAAAATATTGCTGAGATAAAGGGTTTAGAATCAAAGGTTTCAATGTTGGATTCTTATGATAGCTTAACGGGTGTGTTAAATAGGAAGTCTTTTGATAATGAAATAAAACAATTAATGGATAGCACTCACAAGCATAATTCCGTTCATGTGCTTTCTTATTTCTCGATAGATCAATTTAGTGATATTAGCGATACGATTGGGCATTCTGGTAGTGAGAGTTTAAATAAAAATATAGTAAGGATTATTAAGAAAAATATTAGGGAAAACTTAGATATTGTTGCTAGGGTGGCCGATAGTGAATTTTGTATTGTAATTCGTGAAAGTAAGTTAGCTTCTAGTATTAATATAATTAAGGCTATTTTAAAAGATGTTTCTGAGCATCAATTTGAATCTGCGGGGCAACAGTATCCTGTATCAATGAGTGCAGGTTTTGTTATTATTGATAAAGAATCAACATCATCTAATCGTGTTATTTCGGAAGCTAATAGAGCTTGTAATACAGCATCCAAAAGAGGGGGAGGGCATATATTACCTTATCGTAAAGAGGATAAGGATATGCAAAGTACAAAAGGCAATTTTGAATGGATATTAATCATTAAAAAAGCTATTCAGGAAAACCGTTTTGAGATGTACGCTCAACCAATTCATCTTCTCACGCCTTTAGAATACAAAAAACCATTCTCTCATTATGAATTATTAATTCGCTTAAATGATGATAAGGGAAACCCAATTTCAACGGTTGAATTTATTTCGGCTGCAGAGTATTACAATATGATGCCAGCACTGGATCGATGGGTTATCAGGGATGCATTAAGGCAGATTAGTAAAGTACCTCCACAGTCACCATTACCTGTTTTTGCGATTAACCTATCAGGACAGAGTTTGAATGATCCTGCTTTTCTTGAATATATACTTAGAGAGATCAAGTCATCTGCTGTTGATCCTAAAATGGTATGTTTTGAAATTACAGAGCAAGTAGCTGTTGGCGATATTACTGTGCTTAACAAGCTCATATCAAATCTGAAGGAGTTAGGTTGTAGTTTCTCTCTTGATGATTTTGGAACTGGTGCGAGCACGTATGAATATCTAAAATCACTTCATGTGGATTATTTGAAAATTGATGGTAGTTTTGTAAAGAATATTGCAACAGATGCCATTTCAAGAAGCATGGTCGAATCAGCTACTCAAATAGGTCACACGATGGGTTTAAAAGTGATTGCAGAATATGTTGAAGATGCAGAAATCCATAATATTCTCAATGATATAGGTATTGACTATGGACAAGGTTATCATATCGCACGCCCTGGCCCTTTAGGTGATGTTATCAAGCGGCATCAGTATATTTAAGATTTAGTTGCTAGTGTTTCCTTAATATAAAAGAATGCAGATTTTTAGATTGAAGCAATTAAGTTCTAAAAACTTAGAAAAATATTTTCAGGCTATTTATAATTGCGTCTAATATTGTATTTCTTAGGGAAAAGAAATAATGACTTTTTTACATTTGAATATTCTCTTCAAGGGAATTTTATTTTTATTTTTAGTGACTTTTTTAAGTGCCTGTAGCCATTCGAATACAGTTTCTATGAATACTGGTTCAGTCACGAAGATTGATCCATACGAAAAAGTAAATCGGCGTATTTTTAAATTCAACACAGGGCTGGATTCGTATCTTGTCAAACCCGCTGCAAAAGCATACAAAGCAGTAACTCCAGAGATTGTTGATCACAGCGTCAGTAACTTTTTTAATAATTTAGATGATGTATCTAGTGCCGTTAATAGTTTACTTCAGGCTAAGCCTGGGCCAGCTTTGATGAATACTGAGCGTGTTATATTTAATTCCACGATAGGTCTTGGGGGGTTGTTTGATGTTGCAAGTATTTTTGGTATTGATAGATACGATGAAGACTTTGGGCAAACACTAGCACATTGGGGGGTAAAACCAGGTCCTTACGTAATGTTACCATTCTTTGGGCCATCAACAGTAAGGGATGCGACTGCTAAATTTACTGTCGATGGATTATTTAATCCTATAAGTTATCATAAAGAAAAGTTGGCTTTTACAGCCTTGAGATTGCTTGATAAGCGAGCAGATATATTTGATGATGAAGAAGCTTTCAAACATCTATCAGAAGATCAATACAGCGCTTTGCGGGATTTATGGTTGCAACATCGTACCAGTGAGATTCGAGATGGCAAAGGTGATGAGCAAGAGCAATCTGATTTAATTGATGAGTTAGAAGCTTTAGATGATGATTAATGTTGATCATAAAATCCATATTTTAGGAATTTGCGGTACTTTTATGGGAGGTATCGCACTTTTAGCAAAAGAAGCTAACATTGAAGTATCAGGGTCTGATGTTAACGTGTATCCGCCGATGAGCACCTTGTTAGAAAAAGAAGGGGTGAACGTTCAGCAAGGTTTTTTGCCTGACTATATTCGTGAGTATGATGACAACCCAAAAGTAGGGCAGGTCATTGTCGGTAATGTAATGACGCGTGGTATGGATATTGTTGAGTATATGCTCAATAAAAACTTATCCTATACATCAGGGCCGCAATGGCTGTATGAAAACATCTTAAAAGACCGTTGGGTTCTGGCGGTTTCTGGTACGCATGGTAAAACGACTACAGCTAGTATGCTCGCTTGGATATTAGAATACGCAGGCATGAAGCCTGGTTTTTTAATTGGTGGTGTCCCT
>Ga0256840_1002385_pt1 | contig 16624 bp, 13 predicted proteins | sample 355202metaG_FD_185969 | JGI IMG/M metagenome (GOLD analysis project Ga0256840, IMG submission 185969) | Hydrothermal vent microbial communities from Mid Atlantic Ridge, Atlantic Ocean - 355-202 | ecosystem: Environmental > Aquatic > Marine > Hydrothermal vents | place: Atlantic Ocean: Mid... | reverse complement strand
GAGACAGAGCCTAAAGATACTAAAGCAGCTTATAGACATGTATCAAGATACGGATAGCCAGATAATGGCACACGCACCTCAATATATCTCAGCACCAAAAGAGCAGATAATGACACAAAACTACTCTTTGATGCAGCACTTTGTTTTGGTTACACAAGGCATGAGACCGCCAAAAGGTGAAGTATATGTTGCAACAGAGTCACCAAAAGGAGAGCTTGGGTTTTATATAAACTCTGTAGGCGATCCTTACCCATACAGACTGAAAGTAAGAGCTCCTAGTTTTTGGCATACAAGCATTTTACAAGAGTTGTTAGTGGGTCACTATATAGCGGATGTTACAGCCATCATAGGAAACCTAAATATAGTCTTTGGCGAGATAGACAGGTGAGAGGGAATTAATAATTAAGAGTTAAGAATTAAGAGTTTAGGAATGGATATTTTCAGGTTAAGAGTTAGAGATTTTGCCTTGTTTTGGAGGATTTGATGAAAAGATATGATTTAAGGCCATTAAAAGATAATTTTTATGACAGGATGCTTGAGTTGATTGATAATGACTTAAAAAGTGGTGAGGTTGGTATATTTCTTTTTGAAATTGGAGACTTTTCTCCTATCCAAAAGAGTGCCGACCTTATAAAAGAGAGTGACCATGAGCTAATGAACTCTTTAAAGTTCAATGAAGCGGACTGGATCATAGTAGTAAAGAGAAAATAGCATGAAGTCATTAGTACCTTTCTCCACCTGGCAAGATGAGATCATCGATAACAGGGGGAAAGATAAAGAGGAGTGGCAAAGGTCATCATTTTATTTCCCTGAGATACACAGAGTAGAAGATGACACAGAAGCTTTCATAGGATGGGCAGGTGTAGTTCTCTTTAAAGAGGATGTAGATGTCGTCAAGCTCGCTATGAAATATGCTGCTACCTATCAAGAGTATAGTGAAGCCTGTGGGAGATGCGCACCCGGGAGATGGGGTGGTAGGATACTTTATGATCTACTTGATAAAATCGCCAGAGGAGAAGGCGAGCTAAGTGATCTTGAACACTTAAAAGAGATCTCCTCTACTATGCAAGCAACAAGCAAATGCGAAATAGGAAAAACCGTTCCCAAACCAATACTTGACATTATGACACATTTTGAAGATACATTTTTAGACCTAATCAACAATAAAAAAAGCTCAAAAGAGTATTTTAATGAAAAAGTTAACTATGTATCGGATGTTACTGCCCCCTGCACTACAAGATGCCCAAGCCATGTTGATATACCTGCATATATAGAAGGGGTTAGGGACCTAATGTTTGTGGACTCTCTGAAAGCTACAAAACAGACTATGCCTTTAGCTCATGTTTGTGGTAGAGTTTGTCCACACCCTTGTGAAGATGCCTGTAGAAGGGCCAACCTGGATGAACCTATCTCTATAATGGAGTTAAAAAGAATAGGTGCAGACTATGAAACTGAGCATGGGCTTGACTTTGTTTACCCTACAAAAAAAGCCAAGCCGATTGGCAAAAAAGTAGCTATCATAGGAGCAGGACCTGCCGGGCTTACAGGAGCTTATTATCTCTCGCTTGAAGGAGTTGAGTGTGATGTCTATGAGGAGCTACCGGTTCTTGGAGGCGAGGTGGCAGTGGGAGTTCCTGAGTATAGAATGCCTTATGATAAATACCATAAAGATATAGAAGCCATCAAAGCTTTGGGAGTCAATTTCATACTCAACACAAAAGTTACGGCTGATATGATGAGAGAGTTTGAAAAAAATTATGATGCCATTTTAATAGCCACAGGAACCAGAATATCCAAAAAAGTAAGAGCAAAAAACGAAAGAGAAGAGATAAAGGGTTATTGGCCTGCTATAAAGTTTTTGGATGAGGTCAACTTGAGCGTCAAATGGGGCATAGGAGAAAAAGTCGATCTTACGGGAAAAACAGTAGTTTGTGTTGGCGGTGGCTTTACATCTATGGATGTTGTTAGGTGTGCCGTTAGAGCAAATGCAAAAAAAGTTATACTTCTTTATAGAAGAGATGAAAAAACCATCATAAATAATACAAGTTACGAAGAGTATCACGAAGCTGTAGAAGAGGGAGTAGAGTTTAAGTTTTACTCAGCAGTTGAAGAGATCATAACCGATGAAAACGATAATCTTAAAAAACTAAAAATAAACAAGTTTGAGCTTGTGCCAAATCCTGACGGCGGAAGACCGAGTCTTAACCATATAGAGGGAGAGGATTACTTTATAGAGTGTGATTATCTGATACCTGCAGTCAGCCAAGATGCGAATATGGACTTTGTGCCAAAAGAGTGGGATTTGTCTATGACTAGCTGGAGAACTTTTAAAACTTTTAACAACACTTATATGACAAACAGAAAGGGTATCTTTGCTGCAGGCGACTGCGAATATGGACCAATGACCATAGTAAATGCAGTTGGCCAGGCCAAAAGAGCCGCTTCAGTGATGCTTAGGTATCTAAAAGAGGGAAAAGTTTACCTAAGCGATAAAGAGATACTTGAAGACCAGCTTGTTAAACTCAAAGTTTACAATAAAGATGAAAAGATAAAAGGGTGGATGCCCGGACTAAAAAGAGAGGTTAGCCAAAAGCTAGATGTCAACACTAGAAAACAGTCTCAAAAAGAGGTAAATTTCGGACTAACCAGAGAAGAAGCCATAGCAGAGGCTGAGCGATGTATGAGGTGCTACTATATAGCAATGGTAGTAACAAATCCACATAAGGATTTGGCAGATGATTAATATAACAATAGATGGAAAAAAGTGTAGTGCCGAAAAAGGTGAGACTATCTTACAGGTAGCAAGAAGAGAGGGTATCTATATACCGACTATGTGCTACTTAACTAAAACAACTCCTATAGCAAGCTGCAGAATGTGCTCCGTTGAAGTTGAGGGGGTTGAAGGGTATGTTTTAAGTTGTCAAGAGAAAGCAGTTGATGGAGCTAAGATAACTACCAACTCTGCCAAACTTTTTAAACACAGACAAAATATCATGAAACTTTATGATGTCAACCATCCTCTTGAGTGTGGAGTTTGTGATAAAAGCGGAGAGTGTGAACTGCAAAATAAAACTTTAGAATTTGGAGTAAGCTCACAAGAGTTCAGTGCAAAAGAGCAAAAAAGAAAGATGAAAAAATGGGGAGTACTGGGATATGATCCATACCTTTGTATACTTTGCGAAAGATGTGTTCATACTTGCAACGAGATAGTGGGTACTTCAGCACTCAGTGTAGTTCCTGGAGGCTACAAGGCCGTAATTGACGATGATATGAGAAAGTGTATCCAGTGCGGAGAGTGTATCAGTGTTTGTCCGGTCGGTGCACTTATCTCAAATGAGTATAAATACAGGGCAAATGCATGGGAAAACCAAAAAGTGCCAGCAGCATGCGCTCACTGTAGTAGCGGATGTTTTCTATACTACGAAACAAGACATAAAAGCATAGATGAGCCTGAAAAGATTATAACAAGAGTAACAAACGAGCATGAGTTTGCATCCCTTTGTGGAGCAGGTAGATTTGGTTTTGATTTTGCAAACTCTAAAGCAAAAAAAGATGATGAAGCTTTCAATAGAGCTTTGGAAGCTTTTAAAAAGGCTGATACTATTAGGTTTAGCGGTTATATCACGAATGAAGAGGCTCTAATACTTCAAAAGCTAAAAGAGAGATTTGGCTATAAACTCATCTGCCATGGAACTAAAGAGTATCAAAAATTTCTTGATGAGTTTTCGAAGGAGAGCGGAAACACTCTTTATAAGGGAGATTTGAGAACCATTGCCAAAAGTGATCTTGTTATAACTCTTGGAGTTAGACTCTCTAGTGATAATCCTATGGTTAGATTTTTTGTTGCTGAAGCTGCACAAAAGAAAAATGCCAGAGTCATAGAGATGCATCCGATGGAGGATTATACCCTTCAAAATATAGTAAAAGAGTTTATAAGATATGAGGTTGGTAGCGAAGAGGGAGTTTTGGCAATTCTTACCAAAGCTCTTTTACAAGAACAAGAACTTCCAAAAGAGTTAAAAGATTATTTTAATGATTTGGATGAGGGATATATAAGTGCGGAGTGTAATGTAGGTGAAGAGGAGATTGAAAAAATCGCCAATTTTGCAAAAGCACTTAAAAACAAGACCCTCATCCTCGGCGAAGATCTCTACACCCACAAAGAGGCAAAAAACATAGCCTTGTTAGCCGGTCTTTTAGAGAAGTATAGTGACTTTAGTGTAGTTATCATACCTCCTCAAACAAACTCTTTAGGAGTAAGTTTGATATGTGATCTTGATAGTAAAGAGGGAGAGTATAGTATCGGATATAATGTAAAAGGAGATTTTGTTTTAAGTGCTTTAGGAGATGGTGACCTTGATATGCCGGCACTTAATCAGCAAGAGGGAACATTTGTAAATATAGATAAAAGAGTTGTTCCAACAAATGCAGCTTTGCCATATAATGGATATACACTAAATGACATAGCAAATGCTTTGGGACTAAAAGCAACATATACCATAGACTATACCCCAAAACTTCCTAAAAACAAAGGTTTTAAAGAGATAGAGTTTGATGATCTTCCAAACTACTTTGATAACAGTGGGAATGAGTTTAGAGGATATCTGCTTGAAAACAGAGTAAGACATACTAAACTTAGAGTACCTAAAGAGATTGAAGAGTTGGAGAGTTTTAATGGGGTTGTGGTTTATAGGTGTGAACCTGTCTTGCAATTTAGCAGATTTACAAACAGAGCTTCGCAATTAAAAAGAGATGGGGCTCTTTTTTGCTCCGAAGAGTTTTTGAAAAAACACTCTTTAAACGAGGGGGATCAAGTAGAAGTGTCGATAGAGGATTTCTCTTTGACAACAAAGGTGGAAGTTGACAATAAAATCTCAGGAGATATCCCATATCTTCCAACTTTTGATGAAAAGTTGGAGAGCAACGGGATATTTAAGGATGGATACAGATATGCAAAAGTTAAAATTCAAAAGGTGTAGAAGATGAGTGATACAGGATATATTGTAGCAACGCTTATAAAGATTATAGTTATTTTGCTTATATTTTCAGCGGGTGCCGGTTTTACAACCTATGTTGAAAGAAAAGTACTTGCTTTCATGCAAAGAAGACTTGGGCCAACACATGTAGGACCTTATGGGGTGTTGCAAATCATAGCTGATGGTATAAAACTCTTTACAAAAGAGGATATCATTCCGCAAAATGTAGTCCGCCCTATATTTGTAATAGCTCCGGTTATATCAGCTACAGCCGCTTTTACGGCTCTTTCAGCTCTACCCATACTACCACAGTTTACACTCTTTGGCTATACAGTTCATCCTATAGTTTCAGATATAAATGTGGGTATTTTATTTATCATCGGAGTTATGGGTGTCGGGATGTATGGACCGCTATTGGCAGGTATGAGTTCATCAAACAAATGGGGACTTTTGGGAGCTGCTAGGACTGTTATACAACTCCTCTCTTTTGAAGTTGTTACCGGTTTATCGGCACTTGCTCCCTTGATGCTAGTTGGATCTTTATCGCTTATAGATATAAACAATTATCAAGCAGGTGGCTTTACTTCTTGGCTTGTCTGGAAACAGCCTTTGGCATTTGTGCTCTTTCTTATCTCAGGATATGCTGAAACAAACAGAACTCCATTTGATCTTATGGAGCATGAGGCCGAGATAGTATCAGGATATGCTACAGAATATTCAGGCATGAGATGGGGACTCTTTTTTATAGGAGAGTATGCAAACATGTTTACCATCTCATTTTTGGTATCGATAATGTTTTTAGGTGGCTTCAACCCTTGGGGATTTATACCAGGAGCCATAGCCATACTTTTAAAAGTATCGTTTTTTATATTTGCCTTTCTTTGGGTTAGAGCGGCATGGCCTCATGTAAGACCAGATCAGCTTATGTGGTTTTGCTGGAAAGTTCTGATGCCTTTGGCTTTGGTAAATATACTTATAACCGGTTTAGTACTGGTATAGAGGAGGAGACATGTTAAAAGAGTTTAAAAACCGAGATGTAAAAGAGGGATACAAATATCTCGATATAGAAGTTCCTGCTCACAAACCTTGGGATAAATTTTTACAAGTTTGCAGAAGAACTTTCAAGGGTGAGCTTTTTGTGGGTCTTTGGATAGTTTTAAGAGAGATGATCAAGTTCAATATCCATACAGTCAAATATCCTCTTGAAAAGCTTCCCATATCGCCGAGATACAGGGCAGTACATAGATTGCAAAGGCTTCTTGAAAGTGGAGAAAATCGCTGTATAGGATGTGGGCTTTGTGAAAAAATATGTATAGCAAACTGCATTAGGATAGATAGCAAAATCGATAAAAACAGTAGAAAAGAGGTGCTTGACTACACCATCAACTTTGGAAGATGTATCTACTGTGGATATTGTGCGGAAGTTTGCCCTGAGCTTGCCATAGTTCATGGAGGTGAGTATGAGGTAGCAAGTGAACAAAGAGCTGAATTTGCTCAAAAAGAGGACCTTTTAACTCCGCTTGAAATTTTTAAAGCCGGCAAACAAAGAGAGTTCCCGGGCTTTGGTGCTCCTAGCAAGGATGCTGATAAACTGATCAAAAAAACACCATTGGCGTATTAAGGATGTATGATGTATGAGATAATAGCTTTTTATCTATTTTCGTTTTTAACGATAACAATGTTTTGCATAGTTGTATTTAGCAAAAATGCTCTTTACTCTATGACCGCCTTGGCAGGGGGTATGATATTTATATCCGGTTTTTTCTTTCTGCTTGATGCGGATTTTCTTGGAGTCGTGCAGATCATCGTCTATAGTGGAGCAGTTATGGCAGTATATGCCTTTGGTATGATTTTCATAGACACCACAAAAGATGTCAAAGAGAAGATAAAAGGAAAGAGGATGATCTACTCTTTTTCCATAGCCATAGCCATCCTTCTAGTGGTGATTGTATCATCTCCTATAGTTTCAGGTCATATCATCGCCACAACACCTATGATAGAGGGGGTCTCCAACCCAAAAATGGTGGGGTATGCACTTTTTACAAAATATCTTGTTCCCTTTGAACTAACTGCAGTTATGCTCCTTGTAGCAATGGTAGCCGGAATTGTTTTAGTAAGCAAAAAGATGGATATAAGCCTCAGCCTCAAAGATAACTTTGAAGCCAAAGGCGAATTTGAACAAGGAGTTGCAAAATGATAACACTTACACACTACCTAGTCCTTAGCTCCATACTTTTTACCATAGGTTTGATAGGAATAGTAAGAAGAAAAAATCTTCTCATGCTCTTCTTTTCAACAGAGATCTTGCTAAATGCGGTCAATATAGGCTTTGCCGCAGTATCTAAAAGTTTTGGAGATATGACCGGTCAAATGTTTGCTTTCTTTATTATAGCAGTGGCTGCTAGTGAAGTGGCTGTCGGACTTGGACTTCTTGTTCTATGGTATAAAAGAAAGTCAACTATTGACCTTGATAGTATGCAAAGTATGAGGGGGTAATGATGGAAAAATATATATACATAACACTTTTTTCTCCACTGATTGGCTCACTTTTTGCCGCAATCTTTGGAGATAAAAAGAAGAAACTTATAACAGGTGTTTTTGCCTCCTTGATGCTTTTGGTTTCGGCTTTTAGCTCTATATATCTGATGCTTCATGTAAGCGCAGAGCAAACTTACCATGTTAAACTAATGGATTGGATAAGTGCAGGCGGGCTAAATATACCTTTTGGATTTGTAGTGGATCAAGTTTCGGTTATCATGATGGTAACAGTTACCTTTGTTTCGGCTATGATACATATCTACTCCATAGGGTATATGGATCATGATGAATCTTTTAACAGATTTTTTGTATATCTGTCACTCTTTGTTTTTTCAATGCTTATACTCGTTATGAGTGACAATTTCCTCGGACTTTTTATAGGTTGGGAGGGTGTTGGTCTTTGCTCTTGGCTACTCATTGGCTTTTGGTATCATAAAGATAGCGCCTCTTGGGCAGCAAACGAAGCTTTTATCATGAACAGAGTAGCAGACCTTGGTATGCTTATCGGCATCTTTCTTATCTATTGGAATACGGGAAGTTTAGAGTATGATGCTGTTTTTGCAAAAGCTGCAACCTTACCTCATCATACGCTTATCTTGATCGGTGCCTTTTTATTTATAGGTGCTATGGGTAAATCAGCCCAATTTCCTTTCCACACTTGGCTTGCGGATGCGATGGAGGGTCCAACCCCTGTTTCAGCGCTTATTCACGCAGCTACAATGGTAACGGCAGGTGTATTTTTAGTTATAAGATCCAATGCGGTTTTTTCTATGATACCTTCAGTATCTCTTTTTGTAGCAAGCCTTGGAGCATTTGTGGCTGTTTTTGCAGCGTCAATGGCTTTGGTGCACAATGACTTAAAAAAGATCATCGCCTACTCTACCCTGTCACAACTTGGCTATATGTTTGTTGCGGCTGGTCTTGGGGCATACTGGATAGCACTTTTTCACCTTATGACTCACGCCTTTTTCAAATCTGTTCTCTTTTTGGGTGCAGGAAATGTCATGCACGCTATGGATGATGAACTAAATATCAAAAAGATGGGAGGCTTAGGCGAAAAGATGAAGTGGACGATGATCATTATGACCATCGCTTCACTGGCACTCTCAGGTATCTATCCATTTGCAGGATTTTTCAGTAAAGATAAGATACTTGAAGTAGCTTTTAGCTCTCATGCCTACATACTATGGGCACTTTTATGGATTGGTGCCGGTATGACAGCTTTTTATAGCTTTAGACTTGTTATGCTTGTATTTTTTGGGGAAGAGAGATATAAAAGATATGGTTTTCATCCTCATGAAGCAAGTGCATTGATGTTGTGGGCTATGGCTCCTTTAGCACTTTTTGCTACTATCGGAGGATTTTTTGAGGGTGGATTTCATGAATTTGTTACTGAATTTTTACCAAATTTTGAAGCTGAGATTGAACCTCATTTTATGAGTTATATATTGATGGTTATCACTCTTGGTGTAGCTCTTAGCGGTATCTTGTATGCGGTTTACAAATACTCTACAGGAGGATTTAGCAAAGAGGCTGAAGAGTATCCTGTATATAAACTTCTATTTAACCAATACTACATACCTCAATTTTATGATAAATGTATAGTCAAACCATATATGTCCATATCAACATTTTTATGGCAAAAGGTTGATGTTGCGATAGTCGATACGATAGTCGATGCGATCGCCAGAGTGCTTTACACCAGCGGTGATAAGGCAAGGGTTATGCAAAGCGGAAACCTCTCAAAGATGTTAAGACTTATGGTCTTTGGTCTTTTGGTTTTATTGCTTTTAGTAGTTATATTTTATCCGGCTAAGTAAAGGAGCAGTTGATGGATCACTTATTATCATTAATTATATTTTTTCCTCTATTTGCAGGGGTTTTGGGCTTTATCGTAAGCAAAGAGAGCATAAAAGCCTACGGCATATCCATAGCAACTGTAGAATTTTTACTCTCCCTTGCTTTATGGTTTAACTATAGTAGTACCGGAAGCAATTTTCAATTTGTAGAGTATTTCCCTATCATAAGCACTTATGGTATAAATTATCACATAGGCATAGATGGCATATCTCTCTTTTTGATCATACTTAGCACATTTATGACTATGATCTCTTTGATAGCCTTAAATATAGAAAAAGATATAAAAAACCTTGTAGTAACTATTCTTATCTTAGAGATGACAATGGTAGGCGTCTTTAGTGCCTTGGATGTTATACTCTTTTATCTTTTCTGGGAGCTATCACTTGTTCCAATGCTTTATATCATAGGTGCATGGGGTGGAAAACTCAGGATCTATGCTGCCGTTAAGTTCTTTTTGTATACTTTTGCGGGTTCGCTTATCATGCTTGTTGGTATACTGTACTTAGCAAACTATTTCCATCAAGTTACCGGCATTTGGACATTTTCCATTACTGATTGGCAACTGCTTGTTATACCTTTGCATATTCAATTTTGGCTATTTTTGGCATTTTTTATCGGATTTGCCATCAAGGTTCCGATGTTTCCATTTCACACTTGGCTACCTTATGCGCACGGTCAAGCCCCAACGATAGGCTCTATTATACTAGCAGCTGTTCTTTTGAAAATGGGAACTTATGGTTTTATCAGATTTTCCTTGCCTCTCTTTCCGGATATGAGTGTTTACTTTACACCCTTTATAGCAACCTTGGCGCTTATAATGATCATCTATACCGCGATGGTAGCTTTCGCACAAAAAGATATGAAGCAGGTCATTGCATACAGCTCCATCTCTCATATGGGCGTTATCGTCTTGGGAACTTTTGCACTAAATGCAGAGGGTATAACAGGATCTGTTTTCTTTATGTTAAGCCATGGTATAGTCAGTGGAGCTTTGTTTATGCTTGTTGGAGTCATATATGATAGAAGACATACAAAACTTATGAGTGAATTTGGAGGACTTGCACATATAATGCCAAGATATGCGACTATATTTGGTATCATCCTCATGGCTTCAGTTGGTCTTCCGCTTACTATGGGATTTGTCGGAGAGTTTTTATCTTTGGTAGGATTTTATAAAGTCTCTCCTGTTATGACTGCCCTTGGAGGAACCGGTATCATTTTAGGTGCAATTTACATGCTCAATCTCTTTAGAGAGTCATTTTTCGGAAAAAGCAAAAGTGAAAAGAACAGCGCTCTTAAAGATCTCAATAAAAAAGAGTTGATGGCACTGATCCCACTTGTTTTGGTTGTCCTATGGCTTGGAATTTATCCAAAACCGGTACTTAATCCAATCGATACAAGTGTTAAAAAGATGCTACATCTAATGCAATTAAAAGCTCAAACCCCGGAAGCAAAAGCAAGACTGCTTGTAAAAGATAAGGAGGCAAAATAATGTTACATACTATCTCTATAAGTCTATCAGCGCTACATCTTAGCACTCTTATGCCGATGATTATCGTTATACTGGGGGGTCTTGGGATACTCTGTATAGATTTGATAAACAAAAATCTCTCCAAAAGCTTATACGTAATGCTTAGCATCCTTGTTTTGGTTATAGACCTGGGAGTAGTTCTGGGCTATAGCGGACCTGTTAGAGGTATGTTTGATATGATATTAAGTGATGGCATAGCAACTCTTGGTCAGATTATCATACTTGTTGCTTCTATGCTTTTTATACCTTTGGCTCTTACATCAAAAAGATTTCATGAGTATTCACACCCTGAATTTTTTGCACTCTTTTTGTTTATGACGGCAGGTTTTCAGTTTATGGTTGCAACAGACAATCTAATGCTTATCTTTATAGGCTTGGAGACTGCAAGTCTATCATTATACACTATCATAGCTCTACACAATCTGGAGAAATCCTTTGAAGCAGCTATTAAATACTTTACTATGGGAGCCTTAGCAGCCGGATTTTTCGTCTTTTCAGCGCTTTTAATGTATGCTACGACCGGGAGTGTAGAGTTGCACAATATCGCTAAAGTTTTAGCTATAGGTGACTTCAAAAGCCAACTGGCAGTCCTTGGCGGGGTTGCTTTCATGTTTGCCGCTCTTGGGTTTAAACTCTCTTTTATACCGTTTCATACCTGGGTTCCTGATGTTTATGAGGGTGCAAGTGCTGCAACAGCAGGATATATCTCTATAGTTCCAAAGATTGCTGGACTTATAGTGGCTCTTAGATTTTTTGATATTTTTATCAGCAGCGGTAATGTTTGGGTGTATAATGTTTTATATATTTTCATAGTAGTAACAATGACATTCTCCAATATAATGGCTCTTGTGCAAATAAGTGTAAAAAGGATGCTTGCATACAGCTCTATAAGCCATGCGGGTTTTGTAATGAGTGCTGTTTTGGTTAATACCACTCAGGCTCACAATGCACTCTTTTTATACTGGATCATGTTCACTTTTACAAACCTTGGAGCATTTGCGATGCTTTGGATAAGTAGGTTTAAACACAGTGAATTTAGCGCAAGATATGACCACCCATACAAAAAATTTGCCGGAATGGTAACTATCAAGCCAATTGCAGCCACCATTATGGCCATATTTATGCTTTCACTTGCTGGAGTTCCTCCCTTTGCACTATTTTGGGGAAAACTATATCTTCTAGGAGCTATCATAAACAGCGGCAATACGCTCTTGGCCATTATCATGGTCTTAAACAGTGCCATTGCAGCATACTACTACCTAAAGCTTGTGGTCTTTATGTTTCTAAAAGAACCCGATAAAAAAGCGAATATCGCTTATATGAAAAATGCCTCAACTGCTCTTAAAACGATAGTCGGTTTTTCAGCCGTTGTTACCATACTCTCTATATTTACGGTTGAGCCGTTTTTAGAGATGATAAGCTCATATGTAGTTGCCAGCGGTTTTTAACAAATATGCCCATATGGGCATATTTGTGCTATAATATACCCAATAAAAGTTAAAGGCTTAGACGGGTGAATTATCTATATGTTATACTCTTTTTTATTTTATCTTTAAATGTAGAAGCGCTTACTATAAAATTAAATAGTGCCAAAGAGAAAAACAACTACTACTCTATCTTGCATATAGATGCCAAAACTCCTTTTAAATGCAGTAAAAAGATTATCTCCATAAAAAGTTTCAAATATGACTGCGCTATAGATAAAAAAAGTGAGATATCAATAAAACCAAAAAAAAGCAAATTTGTAGATATTTACATATCTTCTGAAAACAATAAAACAATTATATCTCTCTACCCAAAAGCCCGCGCAAAAGCGTATAGTTTTGATAAACCGCTTTATGCAAAAATGGTTTTAGACGATACTGTCTCAATGGCATCAAAACATTGGATATTTATCTTTTATCAAAAAAAGATTTTTTTAAAAACAAACAATAAAAACGGGATAAATTTCCCCGTAGATTTTCTAAAGGAGCTCACACCATATATAGGTGCACTTGACCCTAGCGGGGTTCCTATAGGATATATAAATGACAGCAAAGATATCAACACTTATCTATCTATCAAAGATGACTATGACAAGGGGAGATATGAGTTTGCGATAAATGAGATAAACAAAGCCATTAAAAACTATCCTCACTCAATATTTCTAAATGACTTTTATCTTTACAAGATAAGAGCGTTAAAACATTTGCTCCAGTCGGGAGTAGAAAATCCCAATATAGAAGACTTAGACTATAGCACCATTATAAAACTAGGTAAAATTTGGACAAAAATGTTCTCATCCGATCCCAATATCCCTGAAGTTTTATACTATATAGCAACCGCATACCAAAGTTTGGGACAAGACAGCGATGCTGAGTATTTTTTTGACATACTCATAACCGAACACCCAAAAAGCAAATGGACAAAGCTTGGTATCATATCTTTTGCCGACAGACTATTTGAGCGAAATAAGCAGCAAAAGGCCCTTAAGCTATACAAAGATGTACTATACTCGACCGATGACATGCAGGTAGCTTCCATAGCTGCTGACAGACTTGCCGAATACTATCTTAAAAATAAAAAACCAAATCTAGCAGCTAAATTTTTTAACAAAATTCTAAATGCAAACCCCAAGTTTTTTATAAATAATCATCAAAAAGCCTATGATAAGGCCATAGCGCTTTCACAATCAAAACTAAATAAGACAGCTATAAAACTTCTTGAACTTCTTTTGAATGACTTAAAAAACGAACCTGACCTAAAGGAAAATATTATAAAAAAACTTGGGGATTTGTATGGAAAATCGGGTAGTAAACAAAATGCTATCAAATATTACAAACTCTATCTTAAAGAGTTTCCATATGGTCAATATACAGACAGTGTAAAAAAAGAGATAGACGGTATGTTTTTTGAAACGGATGAGAAAAACAGTACAAAACTTTTAGAACACTATGATGCTCTTATCAAAAAATATAACTCTGGAAAAATTTATCAAAAAGCAAACATACTCAAAGTAAAACTTCTTATAAAGCTCAAAAAGTACAAAAAGGCACTCAAAGAGCTGGATAGCTTTGAAGCAAATGCCGACTATAAAAAAGAGGTTAAAAATCTTAAAAACAGAGCCGCTACGAAGCTTGTAAAAATTTACCTCAAAAACAGTGACTGTGTTAAGGCAATAAAGCTTATAGATAGATATAATTTAAAGATAAAAGATGATACAAAAAGATTAGCCGCTTGTTACTTGGAAACCTTTGATTATAAAAAGGTTTTAAATTTATCTAAATTGGCACTTAAAAACAGCAGCTTAAAAGAGAAGCAAAAATTGTACTGGATGGATTTGGAGGCAAAAGCTCTGCTTAAAATGAAAAAATATGATAAACTTTTCTCTTTGAGCGGTGACATGATAACACTGTCAACCGCATTTAACTTGGACCTATACAAAAAAAGGGCACTATATTATGAATTTTTTGCACTTTTTAATCTAAAAAAATATAACAAAGCACTCCTGACAGCACAAAAGGTGGAGAAAAACTATAAAAATGAGTTTAAAAATATAGAGATTTTTCAAAATATAGTAGAGTATGCAAAAAATATAGACAACAGCGCTATGGTAGTGAACTATGCCAAAAAGATTATAGTTCTTCAAAACAGATATAAAAGCTATGTACTTAGCCCAAACATAGAGTTGACTCTTATAGGCGCACTAAAAAAATTGGGAAAATTTAAAGATGCTATAGATATAGCAAATAACACGCTTAAAAGAGTCAATGATAAAAATATAAAAGCAAGACTTCTTTATGAAATGGGAGACATATCCCTAAAAAGCTCTAAAAAAGAGAAAGCAAAGGAGTATTTTAGGCGCTGCTCCAAGATAGACGATACAAGCTGGGGAGAACTCTGCAAAGAGAGCCTCGGACTGTTTTAGGTTATCTGGATATGGCTATACCGATACCTATCCTGTTGTTTCTTTTGTTATAATCTATCAAACTCTCTCCATATCCGCTGAAAATCTGCAGATAACCAAAAACCCCATCCCTAAAAAGAGGAAATGTCCAGTCAAACTGTACAGCACCTCTGTTTGGAGTTCTGAAGTTATTTCTAAGAAGTAGAGAAAACCTTTGAGCTTTATAAGAGTAGATAATCTTCAAATCCCCATAACCCATATAATTCCAAATATCAGGATTATCATCTCCACTTGCATCAAGAGGAGTTGTTTTTTTTCTTTCAGGTATTCTATACCAGACTCTGGGAGCAAAGATAAAATCTTTATATCTGAAAACTCCCTGCAGATACAATCTATTCCAAGATCTTGACTCTATACCACCTCTTCCATTGGACTGATGCAAAAGACCTAACCTGTAATATTTTAAAAGCAAGTTTTCTTTTTTGTATGGAAACAAAACAAACAGCTCGGGCATATAATTCGTCTCTCTAAAAGGAGAAGATTTTTCTGTAGTTTGCCAATAAGAGACTTGCGTATAAGCAGCATATATCGACTCTTTCAATCCAAAAAAGTTATAACTCAACCTCTTTTTAAAACTGATTTGGAACTTGGTCTCGATACTCTTTCTGTTTGAATGCTTAACAGTATCATAAGCAACGGGCATCAGATAGTTTATATAGTATGGCTCGATTTTTATCTTTGGATCTATTATGCTTCTTACAATATTACTCTCTTGTTTAATACTTTTTTTACTATTTTTTTTGTGATTCTTGTTTATATTGTTTGTGATACCTAGAGATAATTGAGATGCTTTTTTATACCAATAGAGAGCACTTTTAAAGTCTGAATTTTTTTCAAACTTCAGTGCTTTTTGGTATGCCTCTTTCGGGGTTATTCCGAAAGAGGAGACCAAAACAACAATAATAGCTAAAGCTACTCTTTTCAAAGTAGTTGCTTTAAAGTTGTGATATATATTTTGCAACAGCTTTTATATCATCGCTGCTTAACTGAGAGGCTTGGGCTTGCATAACGCTTTTCATAGCTCCGCCATAAGTTCCGTTTTTATAGCCGTTAAGTGCATCTTCTATCTTTTTTACATCCCATCCGGCTATAACTTTAGAAACACCGAGAGCTTTGTTTTGGGCTTTTTGTCCATGACAGCCCGCACAAACCATAAAAACCTCTTTGGCTTTATTGTCAACCGTCTCTTTTTTGGAACTCCCGCCCATAGATGCCGGCACCATGGCAGCAAGTGCTTTTGTTCCTTCTGTTACTTTTTTTGCATACTTTTGAACTAGTTCATTATCTCCGGCTTGTTTGGCAAGCTCTTTTGTCTTTTCTACAACCTTGGCGACACCCTCTTTTACAACTTTGCTTGCTTGTTTTATTGATTCGTCGGCTTTTTGAGATAAGCTTTTTGTCTTCTCTTTTTTTACTGCGCTTTCACTCTTTTTCTCTACCTCTTTAACAGGTGTTTGAGCCTCTACGGCACTCTCCTTTTTCACGCTCTCTTCTTTGTTTTTTGAGTTGTTACTACATCCTATAAAAAGTAGTGAAACAACCGCTAAACTTATTGCCAATTTTCTCATGTTTTCCTCCTTGTAGTGTTTTGTTTTTTATCTTGCGATGGTGATCTTTTTTTCTCATCTTGCGATGAGGTTTTAAGGCATCTTACCTCTACGATTTATTCTTATATTCTTAAGGCTATTTTACTTCAACCTTCGGTTGAAAAACCGCAAATTTAATTCGCTTCACTCATTTAAATTTGCTCTCATCTTGCGATGAAAACTTTTT
>Ga0256840_1002384_pt1 | contig 16637 bp, 19 predicted proteins | sample 355202metaG_FD_185969 | JGI IMG/M metagenome (GOLD analysis project Ga0256840, IMG submission 185969) | Hydrothermal vent microbial communities from Mid Atlantic Ridge, Atlantic Ocean - 355-202 | ecosystem: Environmental > Aquatic > Marine > Hydrothermal vents | place: Atlantic Ocean: Mid... | reverse complement strand
GTATAGACCCCGTTGAGATGCCTCATTCCTTTTGATAAATTTCCATCGGGGGTTTCAATGACAGCGTGATAATGATTTGACATCAGGCAATACGCGTAACAAACCCAGTTATACCGCACACATGTTTTTTCAAAAATGGAGAGCCAGATTCTTCTGTCAATGTCATCCAGGAAAATTTTTTTCCGTTGATTGCCGCGAGCAGTAATGTGATAAACGGCACCGGGATATTCAACTCGTAGAGGTCTTGTCATGGTATTACCATATCACACTCCATATGGCACGGCAAGACCTGACCCTCTCTTCCCCTGATCCTCTCTTCCCCCTTCCCCCTCTCTCTTCCCCCTCTTCCTCTGTTCTCCCCTCTGTTCTCCTGTTGTGTGCAACAGCCTGGTTTTTTTGTGTACGTTGATTATAATGGATGCTATCATTGGGTTCAAAGAGAACAGGGGGCGTTGGCAACGCAACAAGATCTGATCTCCTGATTTATCATTCTTGTTTTTTTAACCTCTTTACCTTTCGACCCACTGTGGTATCCTGGGATTTTAACTTGTAGAGGTCTTACCATGGCGTTACCCTGTTGCACACAATGTGGCGTTGCAAGACCTGACCCTCCTGTGGGGAGGTATGGATATCATAAGCTTGCGTTAGCGCCTCTGTTGAGTTGGCCTGATTCAGTTCTGGAAGAGATTGCTGCATTGTCTCCATCCAGTAAGGAGGGGCTTTTTGCCTTTATTCGTAGCAATGGTCTGGGGCCCATGTGGCTTCAACTGCTCAAGCAATACCCGCAATTCCCCATTTTTAACGAAGAGCTCCTGCAGCTATTTAAACGTGATTCTCTGGAGTTGGCAGCCCGCTATCTTATCCAGAAACACGTTCTTAAAACTGTCGCTGCCATTTTTAATGAAAAGTCGATAGCCCATGCCGTGTTTAAAGGGGCTCATATTCGCGAACTATTATACGATTCGCCATCGGTGCGTCCCGCTGTTGATATAGATATTCTTATCCACCCTGCGGATGTGTCCGAATCGATTGAAGCGCTGACAGGTATAGGGTTTTCGCTGGAGGTAAAAGAGCAGAATGTCAGTCACGAAGTAACACTCTATTATAAAAATGTGGCTGTTGATCTTCACTGGCATATTCTCCGCCCAGGAAGATTACGGATGTCACTCACTGATGAGTTTCTTGCTAGACGGCAGAACCATCAAGCTCACAGTGGTTTTGATTCGGAGACAACAGTGTTTATCATGCTTGTTCACCCGGTCTTTACCAAGTATTCCACCACATCAATGGCTTCTCTGGTGCGTTTTGTCGATCTACTGCAATGGGTAGAAAAACAGCCGATTGATTGGAAGAATCTGCTGAATATGCTTTCCAGGTATGGTGTCTGCACTGCAGCATGGATTACAGCACGTTACCTTTATGAAATTACGGGAAAGAGTCTTCCTGATGATTTTATGCTCAAGATACGGCCTTCTTTTCTTAAAAGAATCTATCTGAATATATGGATAAGGTATGACCTGGCCAGCAAATTAATGTTGTACCCTTTTCTGATACAAATTGGCCTGACACTACCTGCTCAAGACAGATTTTCTGATGCAGTGCGCTTTGTAAAAACCTTGTCAGCTGCGAATATGTTGGCCGGGAAGAGAAAACAGGAACTGCTAGCTGCAAAACGGTAAAAGTTATTCTACTCCATAATGACTTGACGTCCCGTTGTGTTTTCTTTGTTAGAACCAGCCTTCCAGTAAATCCAGATAGTGATATTTTACTGCATCAACCCATACCGGATTGTGCTTCAGGCCGAGGACACCGTGTCCCAGCCAATAATATATGATGGAAGGGATTTCTCGCAGTACTTCCCGGCGGCTCAGTGGTGTATCCCACCAGAACACGTCCCGGTCTCTTGGTACAGCGGCCACATACGAAAACCGTTCTGCCGCATTCTTAAAGAGATGTTCCATGGTCCATTGTACGCGGTACAGGTGATACGGGTCACTTATAAAGAGAATTCTGTCGTAGGGGTTGTTCTGCAGGTATTTCTGCAAAAGAAGTCCTTCTTCGTAAGTATTGGTTCCGGAGGAGGCCAGCATGACAATCTGTTCTTCGGGTACTTGTCTCTTCTTGAGGTTTGTATATGTTATCTTGGTGGTTGCGACAATCTTTTTGCCATAGCCTTTGTGCAACAGGGAAATGGCCCGGTCAAGTCGTGCGGGATTATAGGAGAGGCAGACAATGATGTCGGAATAGATGGGCTCTGCTGAGCGGTCAAGCCAGGTTGGGATGTTTCTAAAGGAAAAAAATCCACCGACAACAATGAGCAGCAGAGTGACAAAGAGAATCCTTCTTGCAGTTTTTGGTGGCAATAAACAACAGGACATAAGGCAGTGCGTTATTCCCAACAGCTTCTGATGAGGGAGAGTATTCTGTCAAGATCATCTGTACTCATCCCGGTGCCGGAAGGCAGGCAGATACCATTCTCAAAAAAATCTTGGGAAACACAACCTCCTGCAACTGTACACTCTTCAAACAATGGCTGCAGGTGCATCGGTTTCCAGGTGGGGCGGGCCTCAATATTATTTTCTTCAAGCAGGGAAATGAGTGTATTTCGTCGGAACCCGGCGGTCTCAGGATCGATGATGGCACAGCTTAACCAGCGGGTGGAATATGCATATTCAGGCTCAGGCATAAACGTAATTCCGGGCAAAGTACCCAACTCCTTAGTGTACTGTCTGAAAATTTGTCGTTTTCTCTCAACCCGCTCCTTTAAAACTCGAAGTTGTCCCCGGCCGATGGCAGCGAGGATATTGCTCATTCGGTAATTATACCCCATTTCAGTGTGCTCGTAGTGGACAGCCTCATCTCTGGCCTGGGTGGACCAAAAACGCATCTTTTTGATCAATTCGATGTCATCAGAGACTATCATGCCACCACCAGAAGTGGTGATGATTTTGTTTCCGTTAAATGAGTAAAAACCGGCTCTGCCGAATGTGCCGGGGGCTTTGTCGTTGTAGGATGCCCCAAGGGCCTCCGCGGCATCTTCTATGAGTGCAATGTTATACGTATCACACAATTTTTTGATGGGATCAATATCGGCGGGCTGGCCGTAGAGATGGACCAGAACCACAGCTTTAGGCAGGCAATCGTTTTTATGACATTTTCTGAGTTCCTCTGCTAGAAGAATTGGGTCCATATTCCAGCTTTTTCTGTCAGAATCGATGAATACGGGGGTTGCACCAAGGTATAAAATGGGATTTGCGCTGGCAACAAAGGTAAAGCTTGAGCAAAAAACTGTATCTCCTGTTTCAACCCCGACATAGCGCAGTAGAAGATGAAGTGCGGCAGTACCCGAGGTGACTGCAACGGCATACTTGGCACCTACCTCATCAGCAAATTCTTCTTCAAAGGCATTCAGCTGAGGCCCGACTGGGGCAATGTAATTGGAGTCAAAGGCCTCCCTTACAAAATCCAGTTCAGTTCCTCCCATGTGGGGAGCTGAGAGGAAGATGCGCTCCTGTTTTTTTGTGGTATTCATGTTGTGCTCAACTCGTCAGGTTTGGATGTTAATCTGTGATTAATAAAAGACTTAGCCACGAATGACACGAATTTCACGAATCAGAAAAGAAAAAACAGTCGAGGCTGAAAAATGTTTTGTGTCTAGGAATTTCTATAGCCTGTCTAGAGGAGTTCAGATTCGCGCATGAGGATGGGTAATTCGTCCACATCGCGCAGGAAGATAAGACCGGGCTCAAATTCGTATAGCTTGAAACTGCGTTCAAAATCCTGATCATTGTCCAGCAGCCGGATTGTATCTTCGGCAAAGTTGGCACCACCGGCGGCAAAACACTGGGTAAAGGCAACATGGCGGATATTGATCTCCGTCACCTTGGGCTGACCCTGATCATCTTCCTTCAAATCAACCGTGAAAAAACCGTGCCGCCGTGCGCCGGTTGCCTCAAACAGCACATCCATGGCCTGCCTGGCAGCCTCAAAAACCGCCGGGTCATTCAACAGTCTCCCAAACGAAGTATTTCCGGTAATTCCGGATGGTGCCACCTTGGCCATAATATAGTTCACCCGTTCCCCGACTGCGCTTCTGAGCAGCTCACCGTCATGGTACAGCAGTTTACAGGCAAGATTGCGTCCCGGCAGAAATTCGGATGCCAGGAACGTGCCAACGTCAAGATTGATGGCGACCCAGTTGCGCAGCTCAAGCGCAGATTTGACCAACAGTGATCCCAGGCCGCTTGATCCTTCCGAGCTCCGTATCCAGAAAGGAAAGGGAAGGGCAAACGCCTCCTTTTTCCCGAGTTCGTCCCGGTGAAAGGAAAATGACTTCGGTACAAGACCGGATGCTTCCAGATGTTTCGTCATAACAGCCTTGTCCACCAGCTGCGAAGCAATACGGTAATCCGGAACCAGGGAAGGGCACGGTAACACTCCGCTCTCCGCTCTTCGGGACCATTCCAGCGCCTCCACCTCGGGCAGCACCACGGCAAAATCGATCCCCTCCCGTGCTATCAACTCCTCCATGGCAGGCCAATACTCCGGGCTTGTTGCCCGGGGCACCAGGAATGAATTGCTGAACAGGTGATCCTGATATAACCCCATGGCGAATTTGTTACAGTCGGTTGCAATAAGCCTGCACCGGGCATACCTACTGTACTTTTTCAAGGCTATGGCAAAACTCCTGGGGGTCGGCCCGCCGACTCCGTTCATCAAAATAGTCTTCATATATCTCTCACGCAGTTTTTTGACGATACTCGTCCCAATGGCGCTGCAGTACAGGTTTCAACCCCTGTTTCACAGGCAGCTGCCAGACCAGTTTACACCAGTCATGGTTCCCCTCGATCAGTTCCGGTCCCTGTTCGGTGACAGCAACATCCCAGCCGATGGAGCGGTTTTCCGGCACATGGAGCGCGGCCTTTTGCACCATGTCGATAATTTCTGACCAGTAGGGCACCTGAAATCCGACAACTTCAACCCCGGTGACCGGATGTACCTTGACATCATCTTTGGTGATATCACTGTACACCCCGGGTGTATTGACCTTGCCGGTTTCGATATCAATGGCAGCGGCAAAATTACCAGACGCCATGTTATCGACCGGCGAGTTTTCAGAAACCCTCAGCCGTGCCCCCAGCAGCACCACCTCATCGTCAGCATTTAACTGGGTAATGACCCTGACCGTGTTTACGGCCGATGGCGAAAGGGCCATCAAACTCGGATGCTGAACAATAAACTCCTCGGCCAGGTCATAGCCCTCCTGTTCCATAAATTCTATCAGGTCTCTATCCTGGAAAAATCCGGTTTCATAAATACCGACCTGCCAGCCGCACTGGCCATGCGAATATTTCAGGACAACCTTGCCGGAGGGGTTGTTCAGCATCTCCTGCCGCATATTCGTCCGGGTGCGCAGGGTATCTATATCTGCGGCCAGATGCCTGACAAAGGGGCTGTACCGGGTAAAAAACTCCTTTTTATCATCCAGTACTGCCCGGGAGGTTTTCGGGTTCATCACCAACTGGTATTCATACATATAACCGGTTCCGGCGTAGGTGGCCCGTTCTTCAGCGTTCTTCTCAAAAAAACCGAATTGAAAATATTCGAGCAGGGAAATGTTGTACTTCATTGACGAGCCAATCACATCGGCGAGCAGGGCCGCAGACGACTTTCCCTGCAGTTTTTTTACATGGTTCAGAAACAACCTGAATGTTTTTCTGTCCAGGTTTTTCAGGTAATACCCAAGGTAGAGCAAACGATTATACATATTAATTGCTTCCGTCAAAAGGGGGCATGGTGATGTTCGCATCGGCATTGACTCCATCCGATTTGATCACCTTTAAAACAGTCAGGTACAGTATCTTCATGTCAAACAGAAATGAAAGATTATCCACATAAAACACATCCAGCTCAAATTTTCTGGTCCAGCTAATGGCATTTCTACCATTGACCTGGGCCCAGCCGGTAACTCCAGGCCGTACCAGGTGTCTGCGGTTCTGTTCCTCGGAGTAAAGCGGAATATATTTGAACAGCAAAGGCCGGGGGCCGATCAGACTCATGTCACCCTTCAAAACATTGAATAACTGAGGCAGTTCATCCAGGGATGTTTTGCGCAAAAATGATCCGAATTTTGTTGTCCGCTCAAAGTTGGAGAGGAGGTTGCCTTCAGCATCGGTTTCATCAGTCATGGTCTTGAACTTGATGACTTTGAATTCCCGCTCATGCCAGCCGGGTCTGCTCTGGAAAAACAGAGGCTTACCCCGGTTAAGGAACAGCAGAATGAGGGTGATAACCAGGAGTAGTGGCGACAGTACAATAATACCAGCCAGCGCCGCGGTAAAATCCAGGATACGTTTCAGATAATTCCTGTACATTACGCCTTCCCCAGGAAACCCAGCATTTCAGCTGTACCCATAAACTCCACATCCGGCCATTTCTTCACAATCTCCCGCAGGAGTGTTCGCAAGGCATCCAGCCCCTGCTGCCTGTTGGCCGGATCAATATGGCCGCAGTAGTTGACCCGGTGCGAACTGATATTGGCCGGGCGGTGCCAGCGAAAGGCCGCCTCAACCTGCTGCATGGCGTAGCCCACCCAGTCCACGCCACGGTCGTGGGTGGGCTCGAACACCACGTTGCGCACCACCAGGTTCATGCCGGCCCGGTTTTTTCTGCCGGTCCAGTTCACGCTTTTTGTATGTTTTCCTTTTCCCTGGTGTTCCTGCTTGATCAGTGGGGTGTCCAGGTAACGAACTCCAGCCGCCAGCAGATGCTGATGAATACTCTGGTGTTCACGTCCGCCGGGCGGGGTGAAATGGACGGCCCGGGCTCCAAAGACCTCTTCAAAACTGTCCAGGCCGGTGCGGATGATCTCCGCAAAACGTTCGTTTTCCGCAAACTCCCAGAAATCAAAGGCCGCGGTATAACCGATGGTGGAATAGCCTGAATCGGAAATGCCGGTATAGGATCTGTTGGCCAGACAGGCCATCACCTCTGGATCTCTTCTGGCAAGTTTTTCTTCAAACACCTTCAGGTTCAGATGTTCGCGGCCATGAAACTGGGGCGAAAGCAGACCTTTTGCAATTCCTTCCTGCCAGAGCTGCCAGGTACCTTCATAGGCCGCAGGTTCAAGGGCAGAAAGCTTTTCATAGGTCATTGGCAGCAGTTCGTAGCAATACTGTTTATACCCCTCATCCATCAGCCGCTCAAAATCGATATTGCAGGGCACGGCAAAGGGGGTGAACACCGCATGCCCGCCATTTGCATCCTTGACAGAGGCAAGGGTCTCGAAAAGCAACTCCAGATCCTGTCTGGTTTCCAGGGTGTCAAAGGCGTCAAAACGCGACAGCACCTTCACCCCGGCCCGGTCCAGATTTTCTCTGGCCTCTGGCCCGGCCAGCCGCACATTGCCGTAATCGTCCACGGAAAACACTACGATTTTCCGTTTTGTCCGCCAGCCCCAGATGTTTTTTATATTATTTAAAATTTCTTGTTTCATGAAAACCTGTAAAGACCAGCCACGAATTACACGAATACCACGAATATAAAAGACAGAAAGAAAAAAGCATTCGTGCCATTCGTGTAATTCGTGGCTAAAATCTTTTTTCTTTATCACTTAACAATTCGTGGCTGAAAAACTAATCAACAAACGAGCCTTTTATACTCGACCTGTTTCCTTCCAAAATTTACCAGCAGGCCTAATTGTAACCCCGTTGCCTTAAGGTAATGGAGCACCTGGGCCTGGTGAAAATCATTCAATCTGTCAACCGCCTTCAACTCCAGAAGAATCTCGTTGTTGACTACAAGATCAGCCACATAGGTACCCACATCAGTAGCCTTGTACAAAACCTTTATCTCTTTTTGGGCCTCAACCAGCAACCCGCAAATTCTCAGTTCTTCCTGTAAAGCTCGTTCATATACCTTTTCTAGAAATCCGGGACCAAGTACATTATGCACCTCAAAAACTGCACCCATTATTGAGTAGGATAGATCCTTGTGTAGAATGTTGCTCATTGGGTTTGCCTCTTAACCACGGATATAAGAAACAACAAAGACCAGCCACGAATGCCACGAATACCACGAATATAAAGGACAAGAAGAAAAAAACATTCGTGTCATTCGTGGCTAAGTCTTTTTATCTTTTCTCCTAACCAGGATTCGCGGCTAAATAATATTCAACAAACTTGCCAGCATTATCCCGCTTGAAATGTTTTGCCGCGGCCTCGCTGTTGCCGGCCATCTCTCGGTATAGCTCCTGATCCTGACTGAGCTGCAGGATAAATTCTTCTGCCTGGTCAAGATTATTTTCCGAGAAACATCGACCATGTTTAAAGGTATCGGCATACCCCTGTAACTCAGAGTCAGGTGCGGCAATATAGAGCGAAGGAATACCGTAACTCATCAGGTTATATGATTTACTGGGCACGCTTCCCTTTGAAGTCAGCTCATCCAGGATAACCACCCCCAGATCGGCAGCAGACAGGGAAAAGGGGAACATCTCATCCGACTGGAAGGGGAGAAACCGGCAGTTTGCCAACTGCTTTTCCTCAACCATTTTCTTTAAAACCGGAACCCTGGGGCCGCGGCCAATGATCTGAAAGAGTATCCGGGAATAATCCTGCATCCTTTCCGCAAGCTCTATCATAACCTCTACCTTATGGGTAAGTCCAATGTTTCCGGAATATTGGACAATAAATTTTCCGGATAAATTATGCTGTTCAATAAAGGGATTGGTATCACAGGATACCTTGTTGTTGTCCTGGAAAATAGACCAGATAGGCTGGATAATAATCTTTTCCCGGTCAACGTACCTGGCCACCAGGTCAGCCATCTTTTCGCCAATGGTGAACAGGCGGTACATTTTTGGGAATGACCTGCGGTTCAGCCAGGCCCAAGCCCGGTAAACAGGATGGCTTTCCTTCATGCTGGTGATCTTGAATATATCAGGATACACATCCCAGATAATAGTGCTGCAGCGGTGCGGCAGAACAATGTTGAGCAGGTAGGCCATGGGTGGTACAGAGATAAAAAAGACCTCGTAGCCCCAGAATCGGAACAGCAGCAGAAACCAGATCTTAACCAGCGCCTTCAGGTAATTGAGCGCCTTGCTGACCCCGTGCGCCTCCTGCCACTTGTGGATGGAGCATAGCTTTACATCCGGGCTTAGTTTCTCACCCTGGCTATGCACATTGCCGGTGATCAGCGCAACCTGCTCAAAGCGGTCTGCAAACTCATTGCACAGCCCAACCGTGAGGTAGTTGACGGCCTGGTTCACCACCACAATTTTCCGATCAGTAATTTTCATTTACACCCTTTCCAAAAAACAAGCCACGAATGCCACGAATTACACGAATACCACGAATATAAAAGAAAAACCCATTCGTGTCATTCGTGTAATTCGTGGCTAAAATCTTTTGTTTTAAAACCATAACATTTTCGGTGAGCAAGGCCATCAGTGAACCAGTAAAAATACTGCCATCGTAGTATTTATGAGTTGTTCGTTTATTTTTCTTGTTAAATACTGCCATAGCAGTATTTAATGTTGACATTCCTGTCTACTGTATATAAATACTGCTATGGTAGTATTTATATGAATTCCTGCTGGAGGAACCATGGCAAAAAAAGTAAAACCATTATCAACACCAATCCAGAACGGGCCCCTGGAGGCCAAAGTACTGGGGGAATTTATCCGTGCCAGGCGTACCCAGGCCGGAATGGGCATTCACGAGGCGGCTGCTTTCTGTGGTGTCGCGGTAGATACCCTGACACGGCTCGAAAAGGCGTCGGGCGATGTCCGGCTGTCCAGCGTTTTAAAGGTATGCCGGATGCTGGGAATAGTTCTGAAAGTAGAGCCCTGGGATGAAAAATGACAGAGCAGCTCACAGTATACATTGATCAGAATCGTTTAGGCAAAATAACACTCGATGGTCATGCCGATCAATATAACCTGGTATATGATCCGGAATGGATGGAACGTGCAGGTTTTGCGATCTCCCCACATTTGAGACCGGAGGCGTGCACGTCGGATTCGGTTAAACGATTTTTAGCCAACCTGTTACCAGAGGGCAAATGGCTTGAAGAGCTGTCTATTAATCGCCAGATATCCAAGAGCAATATTTTTGGTCTGGTTGCTGCAATTGGTGTCGAAACGACCGGTGCTTTATCTTTCCGTCAAAATGGTGGGAAGGGTTGCGCAATCACCACTTCATTTCGACCGGTCAGCAGCGAGGAGTTGCAGGACAGGTTGGCCAGACGGCAACAGATCTCCATCGCAACCTGGGACGGAACACCACGATTGTCGGTGGCTGGTGTCCAGGATAAATTGCCGATATTAATCAGGCCTGATGGAGAAATGGGGTTCGGCGAGGGGGATCTGGCATCGACCCATATTCTCAAGTTTGGGACAAAGCCTGATATGCATCTGGTCGTCAACGAGTTTATCTGCATGGAACTTGCCCGCATGGTTAAACTACCGGTAGCTTCGGTTTCCCTGGCAAGATATGGCGAACCGGTGTTGATAGTTGAAAGATTTGATCGGCAGTGGTCTGGCGAACGGGTAGAACGGTACCACGTGATTGATGGCTGCCAGATGCTGGATTTGCAACCGTCCTACAAATATGAACGTCCTTTCGGGAAATCAGGTGAAGGAGCCAATATTAGAACCGGAGCAAGTCTTCCTGCCCTGTTTGCTGCATGCAGGCTTTGCCGGATACCGGCACTGGCGATCCGCGACCTGTTACATTGGTGCCTGTTCCAGTTGTTAATCGGCAACAGCGATGCCCATGGGAAAAATATCTCTTTTTTTGTGGGCCGGAATGGCATTGACATCGCACCAGCCTATGATCTGCTCAATGTTGAAATATATGGCGACCAGTATGATCGCGATTTGGCAATGGCGATTGGTGATACTTTTGAATTTCAGGCAATCCATGCCTACCAGCTGGCCGACTTCTGCGATGAATGCGGATTGCCGCAGAGGCAGGTGGCCTCAACTCTGCAGGCTCTCTGCAACTCGCTGAGTAAGGCTGCCGATAGTATCGACCTGTCAAGCCTGTTGACCGATGAGGAACGTGCATTTGGTCAGGAACTGCTGGGGGCGATACAAACGAATTGCCGGCTATTTATGACGAATGCCAAAGAGTTGCCCGGCATCCGGTTATGAACGTTTATTCAGCACCACAAAGACCAGCCACGAATGACACGAATTACACGAATATAAAAGATAAAAACAAAAAACATTCGTGTAATTCGTGGCTAAGTCTTTTAATCTTTGCCCGTAACGGAATCAGTGGCTGATAACTGTTCACAGATCTCTACATACCGCTCCGCCCTGCTTCGGGCCTTACCAAAAGAAACAAGACGCTTCTTTCCACGTTCCACAAGTGTATCCCGCATAGCAGGTGATTGCACCAGGGTGCATATCGTCTTTGCAATGTCGGCGGGATCCATGGGGTCAAAATAGAGGGCCGCGTTATCGCATACGGTTCTGGCAAAACCGAGATCACTCGTTACAACCGGCCGTTCCATGGCCATGGCCTCGGCATAAGAGGCGGAAAAACATTCCAGCAGGGTGGGCAGGAACATAGCATCGCATTCCCGGTACAGGGCAGGGCCTTCTTCAATGGGAACCGGCCCGATATTGATGATATTTTCCCGCTCATTTCCAACAAAATGGGCATTGAAATCATCTTCAGGCAGGGTCAACACAAAACGCACCCGCTGTCGCACTGCACGGGGCAGCTGCTTTACCACCTGCGCAATAATGGCAAGATTTTTGTGGGGGTACCAGGCAGACAGAGTCAGCAGGCGAAGCTCTCCTTCCTCTTTTGGCAGCAGCTTGTCCGGTACAGCAGCAGGCGCAAAATAATAACTGCTGCAGGTATTGGAGACCGTATGCACCCGCTCCCGCCCCAGAAATCCGCGCAACCGCTGGTTGATATCATCGGTCTGCACCACGTATGCGTCCGCATCCCGTTTAAAAAAATAACGGATCATCTCTCCTTTGAACCGCCAGCGCAACCGCCTGGCCCGGGACACCGTCTGCCAGAAGGGTGAGTCAGGATAGACATAGTGAGGCAGATTAAAGCCCACCAGGTGCGGGGCAGCAGGGCGCCAATAGGCAGGGCCGGAGGTGGTGAACACTACGTCCGGCCTAATGCGCTCTTCCACCTGCCGCAGAAAGCCTGCTGCAGATTGCAGGGAAAACACCTTGGTGGCAGGGCGATATCCTATTGGATAGAAGAAAAAGTTGTTCGGAAAGGTATCCGGTTCCACCACCCGGGCGAGTGAGACTCCCAGCACCACATGAAATTCATGGCTCCCACATTCTCTGCATTCTTCCAGAAAAGAACGGGCAACCTGGATGCTGCCCCCCTTGTGGGTGCTGGCGGTGTTGATGAGCAGTTTCATGTAAGTTCTACTTTTTCAAAATAAAAGAATAAAACTGCTCTCCGATTGCCTCGACCGAAAAGCGCTGCTTAATGCTTTTTCTTGCCTGTCTGCCCAGCCGGTCACATAACTCTGCGTCTTCCATCAGCAGGGCCAGTCGTTCTGCAAAGGTGTCATAGTCAAACAGATCAACCAGGAAACCGTTCTCCCCATCCTCCATCATCTCAGACGGTCCGGCCACGCAGTCGAAAGACACCACCGGCAGACCGGCAGACATGGCCTCGCCCACCACATTAGGAAACCCTTCGGAACTGGAGGTAAAGGCAAAGATTTTACTCTTTTGATAATAGCTGTCCACATCCGAGCGGGTGCCGGCAAGTTCGACCCGGTCACCGGCGCCGAGTTTCGCAACCAGCTTCTCCAACTCAACCATCAGGTTCTGCCGTTGGGCATCTCCGCCCACGATTATCAGTTTCCAACCGGGCCGGTTAAGCCGGACAAAAAGTTGTATCAACTCGTCGGTGTGCTTGGTGGGGATCAGCCGGCCAACCGTCAGGACAATGTTTTCCTTATCCTCGGGTTTGCCCGGCTTGACATCTCTTATCGGGTTGCCGATGACCCGGATATTTGAATTTCTCTTATTCTGCTCGGCGATTTCCCGTGCCTTGTCGGTTTGGGCAATCAGGCCTGCCGCAGTCGGGTACAGCCATTTCTTGAGTCGGTTATGTAGGGCGCCAAGGTTTTTTCCGGGCCTGCTCCGGTCCGACACATAGACAGGCACCCCCAGCCGGTATAATGCCAGCAGGACCAGGTTGTTCCACATCTCGCCAAAGCTCAACACCGTATCCGGCCTGATCTGCTTAACCATGCGCCGCAAAAAGAACAGGGTCTTGATCGTGTGCCAGGTTCGCTTTTTATTGGAAAAAACAAAACCGGGCCGATGGATTACCACCGACTCGGGCAGGGGGTAGAATACTTCCCGGGTAATGCCATACAATACTAAATGCACTTCGACCTTGTCCTGCTGGACAAGATATGCGGCAAGCTGTGACATGACCCGCTCCATTCCGCCAGGGGATAGAGAGTGGATGACCAGGCATATTTTTTGCGATTCTGCGCCTAAATCAGTTGGCATTAAGTTAGTGTCCACTTGTTAATGTGGTGTGCAAATCAACAGATATGTGATAATCCGGCATTGTAACCAACACATCCTTGAGCGGTTTCTTCAGCTTCTCCTTTTCAGCATTGGGAGTAGAAGCACCAAGGGTATCGACTGCCCCCCGGAACTCTTTTCGATACCTTTCCGCCTGCACCTGGAGCAAGGCCGCATCCTGTTTTGTTGCAAACCGCTGGTTTATATCAAGCAGGGTCGGCAGAAAATCTTCTTTCACCTCGTTGAAATCAACCAGATTAAGAGCACTCCGGTTCATGTTAATATACTCGTAATAGACCCTGTATTCCGCCAGTAAGCGGCCAAGAAGATGCTTATTGATCTCACGCGGCAGCCCCCCCCCAACCAGCTGATACGGAATATTCTCTCAAGTAATTGGACGTGATAGCCCCTGCGGGCTCTCTTGCGAGTATGTAGACAGGGAGCTTTCTTGCCAAGGCAATCTTGATAGGAGCAATGGCATGGAAATGATGCACCATGCTGATATCCGGAAAAATATTTTTAATCAGATGAACCAGAAAGGTATTTCCGGATCGAGGATAGCCATCAACATACAGGGCGGTTTCAGGAGAAAAAAAAGATATTTTGGTGCCGCGATTTTTCCGGTACAGGTAAAACCAGAGCTTATAAAGAAACACATTCTGCTTTATGATTTTTTTCATAATCTATTCAACCATTTTCAAAGAAAAACCGCTCTTCGCGCCATACCCGGCAAACACAAAGCCCACCTTCTCGCACAGATTCCGGGATGGGCTGTTTTCGGTATTGGTGACATACCAGATGTTTCTGCCGGCCTGCTGGTTCTTGGCAATGGCCAGTCGGACAAGATATTCAGCCAGGCCTTTTCCCCGGTATTCAGGACGGGTCAGCACATAGGTCAACTGCACGTCCTGTTCTGCCATAAAGGGCCATTTGTAATAGGTGGGCACCACCAGCAGAGACGCGGCCAAAACCTCGCCATCATACAGGAGAAGAGCCGAATATGCACGGTTTCTGAAAATCCGCAACCAGTGGAACAGGCTGTAGAAAAAATACTTTGCACCCTTGCCCGGCGGTACCACCTGCGTGAGTCCGGGGCGCCAGTTGACCAGCCGGAAATCAGAGCCGGGCGAATCAGATGCAACGCCCGCTGCCCGGGAGGAATCAAGTTTATAGAGAACCGTTCGTGCCATTGCTTTCCTGTGGTTGGATAATTATCGCACTACATCCGAAGCTGCCGCCATCTGGAAAGAAGGGCGCAGGATGTCAATTTCATGTGCGGTAAAGCCGCACTGCTCGAAATGGGCCTGCCATGCTGCGACTTTTTCGACAAGTTCAGCAGTTGTCTCCCTTGCTTCTACCTTGGAAAGGCCGAACCTTCCGGCCTGGCTCAGGCCATTATCAAGAGTTGCTTCCCGTCCCTGATCGCCGATGGACATAGCCAGACGGAAATCCATACCGACACCGGCCATAGCAAGCGACGGCACGATATCATATGCCGGTGAAAGAGATGCCTTGATCCCGTCAAAAAGTATACCATGGTTTCTCGGGTGGTCATCGGTGTTGCGAACCAGGATATTAAAAATCATCCTACTGAATAATTCCTGAATTTTGTCCGCACTCATGAAACGTCGCATACCGGTTGCAAGAGCTGGATAGGACCATTGAAGACGATCCTGCTTATCCCATTGCATGAACGATAGCCCGCTTAAAAAGCCCGACCTGCACCAGCCGTTTTCCTGCTTTTCTCTGTCAAAGCGACGGATGAGGAATACGTCGCTGTGATCGATTGAAACAAGATGCATTTCAGGGACGGTAATGCCGCAATGTTTGGCCAGGGTCATGGTGGCAAATTCCAGGCGGGGAATATTGACACTGTCCCCCCTTGCCGGAAACTTGGCGATCCACAGCGAACCATCCTTTTCCACAGTGCATTTAGGCCTGGCCCCGCCCATACTGGTTCCCTGGCGGAGGAGCTGCCGGAGCTGGCGAGGTATTTGTTCTCCGGATGCGATGGATTCAGCCGCGGCTAAAATTTCCGGCAATTGATTAAAATGCGGCAGAGTAAGTTCCGGCTCAGGATCAGCGGGGGTTAAACGAAAATCAAGATTGCCTACCCTGGTTGCGTTGGAGCCCAGGAGAAAATCCATCTCTGTCAATGCTTCCGGAGTTGTTTGTGCTTCCGTCGCAATCACCAGTCTTCCCCAGTAATCCGGCGCGGCATCCCTGAATGCGCCATAAAAACCGCCGTTGCCTGTAACTTCTTTCGGTGTCGTTCCCAGTGGGAGTGCTACGGGGTCAACGGCAAGGCAGTTCGGTCGTTCAAGATACCGGGTACCATAGGCAAAACTGCCCACACGCAGATCATTGTCATGGGTGAAGATTCCGGCAGGAACCGCCACAGGTTCGCCCGGCAGATAGATAAATACGGTGACATCTCTTGCCGCCATCACCAAACCCTTTTAAAAATCCAGATCATCGCGTCTGGTCGAACGAACCCGTTTTGGGAGTTTTTTTCTCTCATGAAAAATTCCCACACTATCCTGCTCCGGTACGGCAATGTTTTTCAAATCATCATCAAGCCCCAGTACCCAGAGAGCGGAAGACAAGACTGCCAGCGAAACGCCGGGATCTCCCTTTTCCAGCCTGGCCAGTGTCTTGCGGGTTACAAACATGCGCGAGGCCATTTTCTCCATGGTCAGGCCGCGCCGTTTGCGGGCAATCCGTATCCGCTTGCCGATAATCGTAATGGCCTCTGAGACTTCAGGCGGTAGCGCATTGTTACGGTCTTTTTTTTGTACCATACTTGACCCCTTATCAATCATAACGGGCACATTATGACACATTTTTCCGGAAATTGCAATATCATCACCCGGCGGTCTCCATCCGTACCCGGTTTGACTTAATGCCTGAATAAAAACATCCATGTACTTGGATAAAAATAAAAGCAAGCCACGAATGACACGAATTTCACGAATAAAAAAAGAAAACAAGGTAGTGTCAAATATTTTTCGCACATTCTGTACAAGGTGGTCTCGCTTACTTTCGTTTTTCAATAAAAATCTTTTACCAAAGCTTTCAATTTCCGGTTAAGCTCGTTTAG
>Ga0256840_1002383_pt1 | contig 16648 bp, 16 predicted proteins | sample 355202metaG_FD_185969 | JGI IMG/M metagenome (GOLD analysis project Ga0256840, IMG submission 185969) | Hydrothermal vent microbial communities from Mid Atlantic Ridge, Atlantic Ocean - 355-202 | ecosystem: Environmental > Aquatic > Marine > Hydrothermal vents | place: Atlantic Ocean: Mid... | reverse complement strand
TTTTCCAAAGTGGTTTAGATAATTTTTCTGCTAACTCTTTATATATCACTTCTGGTGTTTTTGTCTCATACAGTGGCTTTATAGAGGCTTTTCTTTGTACGATTGCTGGTTCTAAAAATCCATAACTGGCAATCGGTGAAGTTCGTTCAAGATAACTAGCTTCTGGCAAAACAACATCACAAAACATTGTAGTATCGCTTGGCAATATATCTATCATGACATTTAAGTCCATCTTTTTGAGAAATTGTTCTGTTTTAGCTGTATTTGGTACACCACTCATTGGATTGTGTTTTCTCATAAACATCGCTCGCAATGGGTATGGATTTTTACCCTCTAAAACCATATTTCTAAAAACAGTCCAAGAGCCTGTCTTGCCCGCAAATATAGCTATACCTTTTTTATCAAATCTATCTTGGACTTGTCCATACATTGGTGCATTAACATCCTCTTTTGGAAGTGCTAGTTTCTTACCAAATATGATGCCACCTTTTTTATCAAGATTTCCGCTCAATCCTTGGAAAATTCCCATGGCACGACGGAGTTGGAAGTCATTTTTAGCAAACACACTTCTTCTTCCTTGATAGTAGATAGGGTGTTCACTCGCCATAAACTCTCTTGCAGTTTTATATATCTCTTTAGCTGGTATATTTGTGATCTTTTCTGCCCATTGTGGAGTGTATTTGTTACTCAACACATGGTTCTTATAATCTTCGTAACCTACCATATACTTTTTACAAAACTCTTTATCTTCAAGATTTTCATCAAAAACGACATAAGTCAATGCTAGCACAAACGCTAGATCAGTTCCAGGATTTATAGCATACCATCTATCTGCTTTTGCTGCGGTGTTTGTAAATCTTGGATCTACTACTATGGTTTTTAAACCTCTACCCTTGCTTCTTTTGAACATATCCATTGTATCTGGAGTTATGATAGCCTCTGCTCTGTTTGCACCTGCGATGATGACAAAATCAGCATTGTTCATATCTGCCTCGCCATACGCACCGATAGTTGCCGAATATCCACCAAGAACAGTCTCTAAGCAGATACTAATCTCATCAACATAGTTTGGAGTACCGATTTTCAAACCCATCAACTCTTCAAAACCCTCTTTAGAGAGACCCTCTCCATTACAATAACCTATAGTGGAGCGGTTATCTTTCTCTTCGTCTAATATCTGAAGTATGCCTTTGAATTTATCTGTTCCATGGAGCACGGCATGGTACGCCTCATCCCATGTAACTCTCTTGAACTTTCCATCTCCTCTTTCACCGATTCTTACCATCGGATACTTTAGTCTGTCTGGATCATATAGAGTCTGTATCCCTGCATTTCCTCTTGGGCAAAGCATATTTCTTGATTTTGGGAAGTATGGATTTGGATCAAGTTTCACAACAACACCCTTCTCTACTCTTGCAAAACCTGCACATTTATTTACACACATACCGCATAAAAATGGTACTTTTTCGGCTTTTGTATTTGTAGTTCTTGTGATCAATCGCATATCTGCTGATTCGTGTTCATCCTCCGAGAAGAGCTTGCTAGCACTAAATGAAGTACCGCCAAGTATGCTCAAAGCAACACTGCCTTGCAGAAATTTTCTACGAGATATTTCTACTTTCACACTGCCTCCTTTACTTATAATAATAATTTTATGAAGTATTTATTATATCTCGTTAAACTTTAAATAAGTTGATTAAATGAGTAAGTTAAGTAAAAATTAATAATATCAGAAGGAAGTGTGTATTTTTGAAACATACATTGGGGTTGGTCAGAGCTTAAACTCCGACCAATTTAAAATTATCTTTTTAGATATTTTACTATCTCATCTTTTAGTTCATTTGCATCTTTTGAAAATGCAAAACACTGCTTGGCTGTGCAGGCTTGTAGAAGTTCTTGATCTTTTAAAAGTGTGTACATGTAAGGATAATTTACCTCTTTTTTTATTTTTCTAAGCTCATTTAGTCTGGATTTTGGACCTTTTAAGTCTATCTCTCCTTTTTTTGAGATGATTACTAGTTTTATCGCTTCAGGATAGGCGCTTGGATGATTTTTTAGTTTTGTGGCTATGCTAGAGAGCATATTTTCGGCTTTTTCATAAAGTTTCATATCTCCACTTAGCAGCGCTAAAGTGTAGATATCTTTAATCATCACAACTTGGGCACTTCTATAGCTTGCATCCTCTAATGGAGCCATGGATTTAAAATCGCTGTCACTTAGATACCAACTTCCATCTATATAAAATTTTCTCACAGATTCACTAGCCAAACTAAGTGCTTTATTTAAGTATCTCTCATCTATGGTTTGCTCAAATGCACCTATGAGTGCATCTGTCAAAAAAGCATAATCTTCTAGCAAAGCTTTCACCTTAAGCGGCTTCCCTATCAAAAGTTGATGATACAAAACTCCATCTTTTTGCAGATTTGCCAATATGCTATCCACTAACTTCACACCTTTTTTGCCATACTTAGGATCTACTATGCTAGCTTCAAAAAGTGCTGTTGCCATAAGTGAATTCCATGAAGTCAAAATCTTATCATCTATAAATGGATATTTTATATTGCTTCTGAGTTTTTTAAGGACTACTTTTGCTTTATCTAGATTTTTAGGCTCTACCTCTTCATCGACTATAGGGTTTGATAAGTCACCTTTAAAGTTGCCATATTTTGTTATATTTAAATAGGTCAAAATTTCAGATATATTTTTCTTTTCAAATCCAGCCTCTTTTAGTGCTTTTTGTGCAGTTTGCGGAGTAAATAGGAAGTATTTGCCCTCTTCTGCTTCACTATCAGCGTCACTTGCACTTTTGTAAAGTCCACCACTTAAAAACCTATCGTCCATATTTTTTATCGTTTTTTCTATGACACTTTTTGTGAAATTTGTAGGTTTTATACTGTATAGTTTTGAGTAGGCTTGGATAAGTTCCGCATTTGTATATAACATCTTTTCAAAGTGCGGTATAGTCCATGAGCCATCTGTACTGTATCTGAAAAATCCACCCTCTATCTGGTCATTTATACCGCCTTTTGCCATCGCCTCAAGTGCATCCTCGCTCATGTGAAGTGCATCTTGGTTTTTGTCCACTTTGTATATATCTAAAAGCGTATCAAATGTACTGGCATGTGGAAATTTTGGAGAAGTTCCGATTCCCTTGTATATCTCATCGTAACTATCCTTGACGGCACTAACAAATTTATCTACAATACTTAAGTCTATATCTCCTTTTGGATTTTTTACACTACTGTACTGTTTGATGGCATTTTCGATACTATCAGCACTTTTTTGTACCTCTTGTGGGGAATTTTTATACTTTTGGACTATAAAATTCATGATATCCCTAAACCCTGGAGCGTACGACATCTTCTTAGGCGGTAGATATGTAGCTGCGTATATCACTTTTCTTTGTGGTGTCATCACGATAGTAAGTGGCCAACCTCCACCTCTTTTGTTTAAAAGATAAAAGACATCTTGATAATATTTATCTATATCCGGTCTCTCTTCTCTATCTACTTTTATAGATACGAAATTGTCATTTAAAATTTTTGCACTCTCTTCGTTTTCAAAAGTCTCTCTCTCCATCACATGACACCAGTGGCAAGTGCTATAACCTATAGATAAAAATATAAGCTTATGCTCTTTTTTAGCCTTAGCAAATGCTTTCTCGCCCCAAGCCATCCAATGCACGGGATTGTGTGCGTGTTGCAGGAGATACGGGGATTGCTCGTGAATCAAATCATTGGTATATTTATATGTAGTTGCTTGCATCGTTACTCCGATCGTTAAAAAAATTAAAAGTTTATTTAGAAGTTTCATATTTTACAAACTTATAGTGGTCTTTCGCCAATGCTTGCACTCCACCCAAAAGATCGATAACTTTGTAGCCATTGTCTCCTAGAAATTTTGAAACTATTCTGCTCCTATGTCCAGTTCTGCAAACAAGTGCAAATTTTTCGCCTGGCTTCACAAAAGCATTTAAAGCTTTCATAAACTTTGGTACATCATATCTGCCCATCTCATCAAAAAAAGTGATGGTTTTAGAGCCTTTTATGATGCCTGTCTGAAGCCACTCTGACTTTGTTCGTATGTCTATGATTTTTATGCCAGAATTAACAACATTTGGAGATATCGGAAAGTTTATAACCTCAGCAAAAGCAAAGTTAAGTAGCAGTAGCAAAGCTAAAATGATCTTTTTCATGTTCTGTCCTATTTTTATGAATTTTCTTCATTTTAGCGGTAAATTATAAATATAATTACAACAACTTGCAATTATATTGTACAAATTTTTTATCTACGGTTATTATCTTATAGTTATGAGATATGCCTTGGGATATAATCATTCTATCAAACGGATCACGATGAAAAAAAGGCAATAGACCCAAATGCAAAGCACTTTTACCATCAAAGTCCAATATATCAAAACCCATATCATCTAAAATTTCAAACATATCAAAATCAACATCAAGTTTTCCAATTGATTTTTTTATTGCTATCTCTGCTATGCTTATCGAACTAAGGTAAATAGTATTGTTCAAATCTTTGATGTATCTAAGATGCTCTTTATTGACTCTTTTTACATCATATATAAGCCATAAAAATATATGGGTATCAATGATGATATTCATGCGTCCTTACCATAAAACATCTCATTTATCTCATCCACTTCATCATCAAAATCAAATGGTATCACACCCTTACCTTCTAATTGTCCAAATTTTCTCTCATTTCTTACCTCTTTATATGGCACGAACATAGCAACTTTTTTACGCTTTTTCCCATACTCTATGACAAACTCTTCACCATAGTTTTTGACTTGCTCGAGTATAGATGAAAATTCGGATTTGAACTCTCCTACTTGAATCGAATGCATAATAGCTCCTTTTGCATCTCATTCTAACATTTACTAGACAACTTGTCAACTAACCAGCCCTGCTTCGTTTAAAAATGGTGAGTTTGTGTATGTGATTCGTTTGATTTTGTCGTATTTTGCGTAAGATAAAAAGAGTCTATCTTTTGCCCTTGTGGTTGCTACATAAAAGAGTCTTCTCTCCTCTTCTAGGCTTCCCCCTTTGCTCATGAGTTTTCTGTTTGGAAATCTTCCATCCATCAGGTCTATCACAAAAACTTCTGTAAACTCCAAACCTTTACTTGCATGGATGCTCAAAAGATTTACTCCCTCGCCTTCGCTTGTTTCGCCACTTCCAAGCGTGATGGCATTTAGAAATCTTTCGCTTTGTGAGTAGTTGGAAGCTACATCTTCGAGTAGATACCCTTTTATCTTGATTCTGCTTAGTACTTCTGATTTTAGTTTTTCGTCGATGGTACCATCTTTTTTGGTTGCTCTTGCTCTTGCCAAAGTGTCGCCTATATTTGCAAATATATCACTTGAAACTATGTGAGATACTAGAGTTTTTGGACTTTTGATTCTACTTGTATTTTTAAGATACTCATAAAAACTATATAAAAACTTTGCTCCATCTTCATTTATCTTTGCATGTTTTAGCACTGGATTTGCTAGAAAATTTTCATCAAATCCTAGTTTATAAAATCTCCCGACACTTCCGGGCTCTCCATAGTCATCAAAGAGTCCAAGTTGATAATTTTTCACCTTGGCACTAAATGGCTTCACACTCTCATCAGGAGCAAAAAATCCCTTGAAAATATCTCCATGACCTATCTTGTATAGCCCTTCAAAAAGCTCTTTTGAGAGTGCAGCTCCAACACCTTTGGCATACTCAAAGATATGGATAAAACTCATCATATCTTTTGGGTTTATAACCACGCTCGCTAGATCGATCATCGCTTTTACTTCACGAGAGTCAAAAAAACTCACTCCACCTCTTCTTTTACAACTAACTCCTAGCTCCCTCAAAGTCGCCTCTATGCCATCTGCACTTGCGTTATTTCTAAATATGACTGCTATCTCATCATGCGCTGTTTTTGAGCTTTTTATAAGATTTGAGATGGAATGATACTGTTCAAACAACTCTTCATAAACGAGTAGTTTTGGAGCTTCGCACTCACCGACTCTTGTCACTTCTAGCTCTTTGTCATAAAGTCTTGGATTGTTTTTTATGACTCTGTTTGCCAAAGAGAGGATTTTTGAGGTTGAACGATAGTTTTTGTTTAATTTAAAGACTCTTGCATCTTTGTATCTATCTTTAAATGAGCCGATTATCTTGATATCTGCACCGTTAAAAGCGTAAATGCTCTGATCAAAATCTCCAACACAAAAGAGTGAGCGTTTTGGAAACGCATCTATGAGTGAACTTTGGAGGATATTTGTATCTTGATACTCGTCCACTAAAACTTCAGAAAATCTTATATCTCTACTATTTTTAAGTGCATCTCTCATCATGATAAGCAAGTCATTAAAACCTACATAACCATACTCTTTTTTTAACCTCTTATACTCATCAAATATATCTTCATATATATCATAATATACCCCATGCTCACTATCTTGTTCATCTAGCCACTTAGCAAAACTAAGCTCTATCGTAGAGTTTTGGTATAAAGAGAAAAGATCAAAGAGATATGAAGATTGATATGGTTTTATAGGCGAGTCTATATGGTCAAATCTTCTTTTTGCATGTATGCTTTTGAGTAAAATTTTTAAATCTTTTGGAGTTTTTAGTTTTATATCCCTGCCTATTTTTTTAAGCAACCTGTAGCTTACTGCATGAAAAGTACCTGATTCTATCTTTTTGACAACACTCTTATCGAAATACCTCTGCACCCTGCTTAACATTTCACTAGCCGCCTTGTTTGTAAAAGTCAGCAACAGTATATGTTCAGGCTTAACACCATTGTTAAGTAGATATGATATCCTAGCAACAACCGTAGAAGTTTTGCCCGTCCCTGCACTCGCAACGATAAGATTTGCCCCTGCATCAGCCATAGCCGCACTGCGTTGGTCACTATTTAGTCTCGAAAGTGGCATAAAACTCCTTTTGAAGAGCGAATTATATATAAAAGAGTAAAATTTAATCTTAAATTGACGATATAGAGAGTATAATTGCACAAAAAGACATTTAAGGGACAAATAATGAAAAGAAGTGGTTTTACAATGGTAGAGTTGATCTTCGTGATCGTAATCATAGGTATATTGGCAGCAACTGCATTACCAAAGTTTAATGGTGTAAAAGACAAAGCAAAAATTAATAGTGAATTATCAGCTATGAGTGGATTAGGTGGGGCTATAGTGGCTGCAAGTGAATTTCAAATAGAAGATCATAACAATAGAGATGTAGATTGGCACAACGAGAATCTTGGTGATGCAAATGCCTCAGTTGCAGCTAGAACAGCTGAATACAGAAGCATCAATAGCAAGAAAAAAGTACTTAAAAAAATTGCAAAAAAAGCAGAAAGTATGAAGATTATTGGTTTTGTAGGTTTTTTAGAAAATGCTGCTTATCCAAGTGGAACTTTGGCTAGTGGATCAGATACAAAATATAGTGATGACATACTTGCATTAACCTCTAAAGCTTCTGATAGAACTAGTGGGATTACCACAGCTAATGATATAGAAGGGAAACCTGATAGAAATGATTTTTGGGTTTTTAATCCAAATATTGTTGACTTAAACGTAACAGTTGATAGTCAAACAATAAATAATAGCGATGGCTATGTAATAGTACCTGCTCAATCTATTGCACTAGTTGATGTAAATGGAACAAATTCATACAGTTCAAATAATATTAGAGTTAACATAGCTGGCTATAGTTCAGGTACTTCAAGAAATATAGTGAGTGTAGAGTAAAACTTGAAATATAGACATGCTTTTACAATGGTGGAGCTTATCTTTGTCATTGTTATCATTGGGATACTTGCTTCTGTGGCTATTCCTAAGCTTACGGGTGTGACTGACGGGGCTAAAAAATCTGCTGAGATAGCTACTATCTCAGCAGTATCTACTGCACTTGATAGTGCAAATGGAGAATGGAGCATCAATGAGGGTGATTTTAAATGGGGAAACAAGCAAGACTCATCTGCTCTTAACTCTTTAGGATATCCAAATGTTTTATCAAAAAACGGTGATGTTTTTGGAGCTGTTATCAAAGGAAAAAATTCAAAATTCAAAAAACAAGCTACTATAAATGCCAGCGACTATAACATATCTATATTTACAGGACCTGCGAGCGATCCTCAAAATGGAGTAAGATATGACTCAAAAGCTCCAAATAATGACATAGCCAACAAACCAGACAAAAATGACTTTTGGATATATGCTTTTTATGTAAACCCTGACAAAACTTGTTCCTATAATAACAAAGAGATATCAGCAGGTGATTTTATACTCGCAGATGAGAATGGAACACAACCGACAAACTACAATATCAATCTAACTTGTTCTCCCTAAATACTAGTTATCTTTTTAATTATCCAAAAAACTAAACCCAAGATGATAGCACTAAAAATTGCGACACTGATAGTACCGGCTTGCATATCCATCATGTTCCTCCTACTGCTTCAGCTATGGACCACATAGGCAGAAAGATTCCAAGTGCCAAAAGCAATACAAAACCAGCAATGGCTGCAATCAAAAGTGGCTCAATCATAGTTGAGACATTATCGACCAGATAAGCGTATTTTTTTCTATATATATCTGAGATTTTATCGAGCATTTTACTTAAACTTCCACTGCTCTCCCCTGCACTGATCATCTGTACAACCATACTTTGAAACTCACTTGTCTCCTCAAAGCCATCCGTCAAACTTCTGCCCTCTTCTATGGCATCAATTATCATAGAGAGTCTCTCTTTTAAATAACTATTTTCAACTATACCTATAGCTGTTTTTAGCGAATCTATCATGGGAATTCCTGATGTACTTAGTCTATCAAAAACATAAACAAATCTGCCTATCATAGAGAGATACATCACCTCTCCAACTATATAAACTCTTAGCATATATTTATCGAACATTAGTTTGAATTTTTCACTTTTTTTATACATGTAGGATAAAACCGAACTAAGTAAAAATGCGCCGAATAAAACGAAGATGCCGTATTGGGTTATCGCATTTTCTATCCAAAGCAGTAAAATTGTAGGAAAGGGGAGAGTTGCGTTATATTCAGAAAACATGGATTGGAACTGTGGGACCACTAGAGTAATCACAAATGAAAAAGCAATAATCATCACTGTTATGACTATCATAGGATATCTTGTTGCCTTTTTGAGTTTCATTCGATTATCATATACCTCTTGCAGTATGTCAGCTAGTTTTTCTATAGATTCATCTAGCGTACCTGTTTTCTCTCCTAAATCAAAAAGGGCAATCGATATTGCCCCAACTTCACTCTCAAACATCTTAAAAGCATGCGAAAGGTCAACTCCTGATTCCACCTCTTCAAGAACAGTAGTAAAGATCTCTTTGAGTCTTTTATGTTCTGTGGTTTTTAGTACATCTTCCAAACACATAGTTATAGGAAGTCCTGCATTTAACATAGTAGATATCTGACGTAGTGAGGCGATATAGGGCTCTAGCGGGATTTTCTTTATCGAAAATCTATCTTTCAATCTCTTTTTCAAAGCTTCCAATTTCACAGAAAATGGCTCAGAAACCTCTTTTAGTTCAACAAAAACACCTATTGACCTTGCTCTAAAATCTTTTATAACATCAAATTTATTTTCACCAAAGAGTATGGTTTTCTCTTTATTTCCATTTGATATATACTCTATCTCAAAATATTTCATGCTATTTACTTCGCAACTCTAAGTACTTCTTCTAATGTAGTAACACCATTGAGTGCTTTTTTGATGCCATCTATCAACATTGGCTCAAATCCATCACTCTCTTCTGCTTTTCTTGCTATTTCGTATTTATTCATATTTATTGATATAAGGTGCGATATAGTCTCACTTATCCTCAATATCTCACTTATCATAGTTCTGCCACTATATCCGCTAAAACCACATCTCATACAACCCTCGCCCATGTAGAACTTGTACTCTTGCGGCAAGTATTTGGATATAGATTCGAGTATGCTTCTTGACGGCTTATGTTCTTTTTTACAGTATGGACAAATTTTCCTCACAAGTCTTTGTGCCATAACTCCAACAAGAGAGTCTGCTATAAGATAAGGCTCTAACCCCATTTGTATCATCCTAGTTATCGCACTTGGAGCATCATTTGTGTGCAATGTTGTAAATACCAAATGCCCTGTCAATGATGCCTGGACAGCTATATTTAGCGTTTCTGTATCTCTAACTTCACCTACCATGATGATATCTGGATCTTGTCTCAGGATTGAACGAAGTGCCTCAGCAAAGGAGTAGTCTATCTTCTCGTTTATCTGTATTTGCTGCGCTAGTGGAAGTTGATATTCGATAGGATCTTCTATAGTGATCATCTTGTTTTCAATGCTTTTTATCTCATTTAGAGCTGCATACAGAGTTGTTGTCTTTCCACTTCCTGTTGGTCCTGTTACAAAAATAATGCCATAAGGGGACTTTAAAATTTCTTCGAAAAGTTTTATATTTTTCTCTTCCATACCTAAATCACGAAGTTTGAGAAGTATCTTTTGTTGGTCTAATATCCTCATAACTATGGATTCACCAAACATAGTTGGAGCAGTTGAGAGTCTGAAATCATATATATTATTGTTTATAGTCATGGAAAATCTACCATCTTGGGATTTTCTTTTTTCGCTTATGTCCAAATTTCCTAAAATCTTAATACGAGATGCTAACGCATTGTAGATATCTATATCAAAAACAAAATTTTCTCTCAAAATTCCATCTATTCTACTTCTGACTGAGACATTAAATCCTGATGGCTCTATATGTATGTCACTAGCATTGTTTTTAATAGCACTTCTAACTATCTGTTCTATAAGCTGCATTATTGAACTTTGTTCACTATCTACTTTATAAGCGCCTGTTGATATCTCTTTTTTGATGTTGTCAACAATCAATTTTGTTGTGGAGATGATTTCAAATCTTTCAAATATATGATTAATATCGCTTTTTAAAGATACATATAATTTTATCGGTTTCGTTGCAACACTTCTCTCTAGCAACTCAAGTGAGTCATAATCAAGTGGATCAACTACGGCTACATGTACAAACTCATCATCTTCCATAAAAGGTATGGATTGTGAACTTTTAAGAAGATTTAAAGAGTATCTTGTCATCAGATTAAAATCAACCTCTACACCATATAGATCTATAAATTCTATATCAAGTTGTTCAGCTAAAATCTCCGCAAAGGCTCTTTCGCTAATATAGCCGTCATCTATAAAATACTGTCCCAATTTTTTTGCAAAATTACTCTCTTTTTGCTCTTTTAAAACTGTGTTTAGCTGCTCTTGGTTGATAAAACCTTTTTCTATAAGTATATCACCAATTCGTATCTTTTTTTGTATCATTTAACTGTCCCCTTTTTCAGGAAGTAAATTCCTGAAAAATTCCTCGCGACTAAAGCACGAGCTGTTGCTCTGTATTTTTTCATATTTTACTCTCTTCTCGGAAGTAAATTCCTGAAAAATTCCTCGCGACTAAAGCACGAGCTGTTGCTCTCTGTTTTCATCTATAAATACCAATGTCTCTTAAAAAATTTACCGTCTCTATACTCATCTATTATAACCTTTACCTGCTTGTCTCTCGTTTTCCAAAGTATATATCTTCTATTTTTTAAGACTATTTCTATTTTTTTTGAACTTTTTTCTAAAACTTTATAATTCTTCTTAGCCAAATTTTCAAATACAACTGACAATATATTTGCGGTCCTTGGCAATCTCATATTACTAATATTTATACCATCATTCATAAATTGATATATCAACTTTTTTTGTAGCAAAATTGTAGCAAAATAGGACGCATTGGCTCTATATCTAGGTGTTGATACCAATCTTTTTATGATAATTCCTAGAGGATTTATGTTGTCTATTTTTAGGCATGCATTTCCAACCAGAGAGAGTATATCTTCGTTTTTGCTATTTAAGATAGTTCCATCTATACACACTTTTTCAAAATCAGAGTTTTTATAGTCGGCCACTAATTGCTGCTCACTATATGCAAATCCGTACGAATAAATTAACAATAAAACATAAAAAGCTTTTTTCATTTTGTCTTCTTTATACTAGATAAAAATTTACTAGCTTCTTCTGAGCTAAAATAGGATAAAAAAGTCTCAACCGCTCTGATAGCTTCATCTTTTTTACCCTGCTTTATCTTTGCCTGCGCATAAATTAGCCATGGATCAAAAGAAGACGGATTGTAGTGATTTGCTTTTTTAGACCAAATTATTGCTTTTTCATATTTCTGTTTTTGGAAGTAAAATTTAGATAAAGCAAGAGTTGTATCAAAACTCTCTGAGTAGTTGTTTGCTTTTATAAGTGATTTTTCATCTTCAAGAGATTTAACTTTTATAAAAATCTTTTTTTTCAGAATAATCTTTTTTTCTGTTTCCACTTTTTTTGTTTCTATCTTTTCGCTCTTTTTAGTTTCTTCCATACTCTTGGTATTTGTTGTTTTTTGTATGTTTGGTATTTTTATAGTCGGGGTTAAAAGTATGGTATTGTAATTTTGAGCTTCACTCTTATTTACTTCTTTATTTTTTTTAACAATCTTTTTTTGAATTTCTATTTTTTTTGATAATTTTACATGAGTATCTATCTTTTTGACTGGCTTGATAATCATTTTCTTAATTTTTTTAGATTGAAAAAATTCAGTATACCCAAACAAAACCATCACCACAATCAAAAACATAAGCAACAAAACTTTAGAATACTTCTTTAGATTCATAATTCGACATCTTTTTTGCAATTCTTCAAAAGCTCTATCAGTCATGGATAACTCCAATCTCCAGTGCAGACATTTGCAATAAACAATTGTTGATTTTGCTATATTTTCTTAATCCATTTTTCTTTGCATACTCCAAGAGAGTCAAAAGTGTAAAAACAAATTTTTTTACTGTTCGAAAATTTCCTACAGAATATTTTGTGATCTTTTTTGCATTTTTTAAGGTGAACATCTGTGAAATTTCATTATGATTTTCTTTTAAAAGTATACTTTGGATATATCTATAAACTTCGCTATAGTGAAGTTTGCCATACTCTACTACAACTTTTGTCCTCGATTTAAAATGTTTTTTCTGTAAAATCAAACTGCCTTCTTCTTTGTGCATTGATAGGACAAATTGAAACACTTTTGTGTCACCAAGAATTCTTATAAGCTCAAACTGCTCTTCGTTTAAAAGTTGCGCTTCATCTATAAAAATCGTATGCTTACTATCCTTGTACTCAACAAGTAGCTTCTCTTTTAAGGAGTTAAAATTTATATTTTTATCAAATTCCAATTCTTTGGCTTCATATAAAATCTTTAACAAATCCCTTTTGTCAAAAAAAGGATGATCTATAAAAATACTAAGAGACTTTTTTTTAAGCTCTTCATCTATGAGTTTAAGTATATAACTTTTACCAACACCTGGGTCACCAATGAGAAAAATCAGCGGTGCATTTCTCTCTTGTATGGCATTTTCAAGTTTGTATCTTGCTATTTCAGCACTTGTACTATCAAAATAATAACGAGAATCTATAACATCTCGAAATAACTCCTTTGCCTTGTGATAGTCTCGCATTATCTTGCTTTTTTTGAGATACTTATATCAAAATCACTTATATTTGGCTTTTTATTTACATCTATGATATGAGGAATTAGCACTATGATCAATTCACTGTTTGTTATAGTTTTTGCTCTACTTTTAAAAGCATTTCCAAGTATAGGAATTGAGGAGAGAAGAGGTACACTTGTATTAGTGTAGTTCTCATTCTTGCTTATAAGCCCACCTATGAGGACTTTGCTTCCATCTTTGACTTTTACTATGGATGAAAGTTGTTTTATTTTTATATCTGGGGCTAAAAATGGCACTCCGTTGCTATCTATATGCTCTTTTGAAATTTCACTGACTATCGGATTGATTTTTAGCATTATAAAACCATCATCAGTTGCTTGAGGCGTTATATCCAATGTAACTCCTACAAAGGTTGAATCAGTAGTGTAACTAGGTGTTGTAGTAGTTGTTCCATTTGAAATCGTAGTCGAACTTCCATCGTCATATCTATAGTTAACCTCTGTTCCTACATTTATGACAGCTGGTTGGTTGTTGAGCGTCATCACTTTTGGATTGGATACTATCTTCACATCGCCTTGTGTTTTTAAAAACTTGATGAGACCATTCATGGAAAAATTGTATCCTATGAGATAGTTTGGTTTTCTGAAACCATTTGTTAAAATACCCCCGACTCTCTCTTTGGTTGCATCACTAGAGCCGCTCAATGAGAGTTGAAATTGACTCCAATCAACACCATTTGTCTTCGCGTCATTATACTTTACTTCTATGAGTTTTGCTTCTATAAGAACCTCTTTATGGAGTCTTTTCATCATCTCTTTGAGATACTTACTGACTAAATCGAGCTGTTTTTTATCGCCAGTTACCGTAAGCATTCCTGCATCTTGGTTTATGAGTGCTTTTGATTCACTTTGGTCGTTTTTATTTCTGTCTAATATGCTGTTTATTTGTGACTCTATCTTGCTCCAAAATTGAAAATCAGATGTAAAATCCATAACCGTTGAGTCTTTTCCACCACTATCTGAAGAACCGGTCTTTATAGTTTTATTGGTTGTACTTGTCCTTTTTGTAAAACTTACATAGTTTATTAGATATGTTTTTGTTTTAAGATATGAGATTTTTAGAATTTTTTGCTTTGCATCTAGCGTGTAGAACAGATCTCTATCGCTTAAAAGCATATTTAAAAGCTCTTTTAGAGATGCATCTTTTACATTCACATAATCAAGCTTTTGCTTCAAGATTGGCATCACACCTTTATCTTCAAATATCATTGTCATTTTACACTCATCGGTTATATTTTCCAATATATCAAGAGTTCTTATGGAGCTACCACCAGAATCTTTTACACTAAAAGAGAAAAATTTATTTTCACAGTTTGAAAAAGCTGCTGTCGTTAAAAATACCAATACCAATAGTACAAATCTAATTTTCATCTCTATTTTTCCCTCACTTTTAAAATCTCTTTACTTTTTTTAAACTTCAAAACTAAAATCTTATGATTTCTGGATAACAAAATACTCTTTTTTTTGATTTCCACCACTTTATACCCTCTTATATGATCATTTTTTTTAACCCAGCTACCATCGATAAAGGCTCTATCGCCAAATATACTGATAAGCATGAGTTCTTTTTTTTGCGTTTTTTTCTTCGAGATATTTGCTTTTTTTACTTCAGTCTTTATCTCTTTTTTGATCAAAAATGGATCATATTTAACCATCGCGACTTTTTTTACACTCTTTTCTTGTATAAGTTTATCTAATCTAATTGAAAGATTATCCTGTGCAAGCAAAACTGTAAGCATTAATACAAAAATCAAAATATATCTCATAATCCTATCCCGTACATGTCTATCAGAAGTTCAAAATGTAACTCTTTGCCAACCAGCTTTAACTGCATCTTTTCAAATTTTAAAAGCGTATTTAGATTGTCTATATATGAAATGAAAGCTACGATATCAGTATAACTTCCACTTCCTCCAATCTCTAGATTTCTCTTTTTTTTCAAGATATTGCTATCTCTTTTATTTTGAATATCTCTGCTTTTTATATAAGATATTTTTAGATTTCTCACTACTGAATCTTTTAGTATGTCATCTATACTTTTAGCCCACTCTTTGTCATCATAGAAAGCATATTTTAACTTATACAGACCAGAAATAAGATGCTCATTTTTTGACTTCTTCTTCTCTTGTTCTGATTTTAGTGCTAACAACTCTTTGGCTTTTGTATCTCGTATCTTTTTCAATCTACTTAAAGAGTTATTTGTCAATTTTACCTCTAGTTCATTGATTTTACTTTTTAATATCTTTTGATCTTCTCTCATTGGCATGATAATCTGCGCAAATAGATAAAAAATGAGCCCAAAAACTATAAAATATATGAGGTATTTTTCTCTTTTTCCTGCATTGTTTAAGTATTTTTCTATTTTATTCATGACCTATCTCTACTTTGCTTATATAGTGATCTTTATCTAGTTTTATCTCTTGAGTTTTAACATTTACAAAACCTTCGCTTATGAGGGATTTTAAAAATTTTGCTATTTTATCTCTGTTTTCATATCCGGATAAAACCTCTATCACCATTTTATTTCTACCAGTTTGTTCTATACTTTTAGCTTGAAGTTGATACTTTTTTAGAAGTGAGTTTATACTAAGTAAAAAACTGATATAGCGATTGTCTTTACCTTTCATTTTTTCCAATTTGTATATACTTTGTTTTATATTTTCAAAAACTACATCCTCTTTTTTTATATCTTTTTTTGTAGTTTTTATCTTTTGAATTGCAGCTCTTGTCTCTCTTTTGTAAGATCTAGCTCTATTTTGTATGGATTGATACCTAGCTTCTAGTGTATCTTCTTGATTTTGTAAGTTTTGAATATCAAAGAAAAAGTATCCATATACTCCGAGTAAAACAGCGACAAACAGAACAACCCACAGAGATAATCTACCAAACTTTGTAGATAAAAAAGATGGTGGTCTGCTAAATATAGTCATATTTTGCTTATTTGAATTTTGCAAATACTTGTCTAATCCATAGGAGCAGACGACATTATCCAAAAAGTAGCCATTTTGTTTCTC
>Ga0256840_1002382_pt1 | contig 16650 bp, 15 predicted proteins | sample 355202metaG_FD_185969 | JGI IMG/M metagenome (GOLD analysis project Ga0256840, IMG submission 185969) | Hydrothermal vent microbial communities from Mid Atlantic Ridge, Atlantic Ocean - 355-202 | ecosystem: Environmental > Aquatic > Marine > Hydrothermal vents | place: Atlantic Ocean: Mid... | reverse complement strand
GTCCACCAAAAGGTCTTATGGCGATGTTTCCTTCTTCGTTACGTGAAAACACAGCTCCCATACGTTCCGCCCATCTGATAGTCTCAGGGGCTTTGGTACACATAAGTTCTACACAGTCTTGGTCTGCAAGGTAGTCAGACCCTTTAACCGTGTCAAACTCGTGAAGTTCAGTAGAATCCTCAGCTCCAAGAGCGGCGTTGATGCCCCCTTGAGCTGCACCTGAGTGTGAACGTAATGGGTGAAGTTTTGTGATAACCGCTGTTCTTTTTCCTGCTTCTGTTAGCTCTTTGGCTGCAGCCAAACCAGCCAAACCAGAACCAACGATAACAGCGTCATATTCGTAGATTTTTAACTCTGAGGTTTTACTCATAAATGTATGTCCTTATAGAAAGATAATGACTCTATTTTAGCGTTATTAGTTTAAATTAAGGGGAAATTTGAGGGTTTATTGCGTCTAGCTACTTGAAGTGTTACGATGTTTTCGCCATCTTTTTGATGACGAAAATAGTTTTATCTATGCTTTAACGGTGTTTACTTGGGCTAAAAAATCAGAAGCCAAAAGCAGTTCTAAGCCTCGCATCTTTCTACCTATGACATTTTCTATCTCTTTAAAGTATTTTTCAAACATCTCATAACAGGCTTCATTTTCAACTACCAGTACTTCAGCCCCTGCATCATAGGCATCCAAAAGAGTAGCACCTGCTTTATGGAGAGCCAATGTTTTGCTGTCTTTTAAGATACTAAGTCCTGAGAGCTTGTTTTTTCTACTAAAAGTTACTTCTCTTACATCTAGTGCTGTGATGGCTTGTGCTATATTTTCTTCATTGTCCTGAGCTGTGCCAGCGTAGTAAGCTATACTTTTGTCTGACAGGTCTTCGATTTCTTTGGCGACTCTTTCTTTTTTGTCTACTACTTTTTCTTCCTTCTTTTTACAAAAACGATTCTTAATCATTTCTAAAAGTGAAGGATGCTCGTCTTTATCACTGTTTAACATATCTTTAAGTGCAGTGATAGCCGCATCATGGCTTTTAGCATTAAAGAGGTTGTTTTCATACTCACAGTCAAGCAGTCCGGAGTTCACAGAGGTGATAGCATTGAGTATCGCATCTTTATGCTCGTTTCCTTCGCTTATCATCTTGTGTGCAAGTACAAGTACCGCATCACCGATGTAGGCATGGTCAAAGTTTTCTGTCTCAGAAGCGTAGTGCAGGGCGTAAAGTGTTTTGTAGTACTTAAGGTCAGACTCTGTGGCATAAGGCTCTAGAAGGGCATAGTTTTGCATGAAGTCGTCATCGTTTATATTGAGTCCGTTGTTTGAACGGTAAGCCTTGACAGGTTCTATGGTAAGCTCAGTCCCTAACTTCTCTACTAAGTTAGACACAGGCTCTTTGGCTTCAACAACAAGCCCATTTACTTTCATAATAAGTTTTTGTTTAGGGTAGAAAAAGTCAAAGTTTTTCTCTTGTACTTGTGCAAGGACCTCTTTGATGTTGGCATCATCTTCAACGGTGATGTTGAAGTGTTTGTAGTAAGGCAGATAGTCTGTTTTTGCATTAAAAAAGAATGCTTTTACATTTAAGTTGTGAGACATGGTAGGTTCTTCCCTCTGTGGATATAATTTGAATTAAGTATATCTTATAATGCTATGACTAGGACTAGTGTAGGAAAACTAAAGGAAAAACGTCTGAAGTATGTTACAATTTCCACCATGAATACACTAGATAAAGAACAATACCTCATAAACTCACTCAAATCAAAACATATAGGTGACGATGCCGCAGTCATAGGTGACACACTTTACAGTATGGATGCCTTTTTTGAAGACGTACACTTCAAACGCTCATGGATGAGCATGGCTCAGATAGGTCGAAAGGCGATGCTAGTAAACCTCTCAGATGCCATTGCTATGAATGCTCAACCTCAGTATGCCCTAGTGACTGTTTCCATACCATCAGACCTCACACACGCAGAGATAGACGAACTCACCCAAAGTATGCAAGCCACAGCCAAAGAGTATGGCTGTGAAATCATAGGTGGTGACACCATAGGAGCAGATAAACTTCACCTAAGCATCACCATAATCTCTAAAAGTGACAGCCCACTACTACGCACAGACTTAAAAGTAGGGGATTTACTGGCTTATACAGGGGTACCTGGCAGCTCCAAAAGAGACTTAGAAGCACTCTTTAGAGGTGAAAATATAGACCCAAATTCTCGTTTTTACACACCAATACTCAGAGCAGAGTTCATAGCCAAAGCAAGACCTTTTCTAAACGCAGGCATGGACATCTCAGATGGACTCTTTTGTGATACCAATAAACTACTAGATATTAATAAATATGGATTTCAAAAGCTTCATGCTATAGACGATACAGTAGGGCTTAGTGGAGAAGAGTATGAAATGTTGGTTTCTTTTTCAGAAACTGAGTTAGATGCGGTAAAAGCTATGGCTAAAGAGACCAATACACCTTTAACTGTGTTTGCAAAAGTGGTTGAAAATGACGAGAGGTTTAGATGCGATAGTCATCATTTTTAATTCCAAATTTTCTTCATCTTCCGAGTCATGGCATCTTCTACATCTTTGATGAGATTTTTTGCCTCATCAGCAAAGACAAACTTACCACCATACTGACGTTCAACTCTACTTACATAGGCTTCTAACTGTACTTTTTCTTCATCACTACTAGGTGAGTTAAAGAGGTACTTCATCCCTGAGTTTTTATTATAATTTGCTCTTTGAGTTTCGATATAGAGCGTACTCGATGTTTTTACAAAGTTGTACTGCTTATCTAAGGTATAAACTTCTATACGGACACCATAGGGAGCATCATATGCTTTTCCTCTTCTGTCCCAGTGGGTGTAGAGTGTGATAGTTGTGTCATTTATTTCGTAGTATCCATCTTCTAAACTTTTGTCCGAACAAGCACCTGTACGGTCTTTAAGTATAAGAGAAAACATAAAAGTTAGGTCATAATTACGATGTTCTTTATAGACCCGTAGTACCTCACCTTTAGCGTCATAGATATCATAACTTTCTGTAGTAAGCATGAAGTCTTGTTTACCTATGTTTATATGTTCAATACTTGTATGTTCTGAAGCTGCAAAAAGTGAACTTAGTAGTAATATACTTACTAAAAATATGTATCTCATCAAGACTCCTTTGGCATCGTTCTATGAGCCAATTCTAAGGGGTAGTTACGTTCTTTGGCAATAGACTCTGCCCTTTGTGAGAGTATAGCATCGCTACTATGTAAGGTATGTGCAAATCCTCTTTTTTCTAAAAAAATTTTATCTAAAATATTGAGTGCCATAAACTCTTTTGCTATGGCATCACACATATCTAACACAGAAGAGACTTTGACTATCTCGCAGCGTGCATAACGTTCTTTAGGGAAAGAGACTTCTGCCACACGTAAAGTAGGGTCATCTCCAGGTATTTGCTGTGCACCAAAAAGAGGACGAGACCCCACATGTGCAGTAGAAAATGAGGGGATAAACTGTGAAAGATGTTCTATGGCAGAGTGTGTTCGCTTGATAGTCTCCTGGTCTTTCCAGTCGTTTTCTATCTTGCCTATGAAGTCTTGTCCCAGTTTTGGTTGGCAACTCACAGCAGAGTTCGCCACAAGCCCATCTTCATAGAGTGTGATTTCTTTTGTCATACCATGTAGCTGAAAGTATCCGTTAGGGTAAGGTGTAAACTGCCCCATACCTTGTGGTGTACCACGTTCTCCATGAAAGATGATTTCAGGAAACTTGATATCGTTATGGTCATCCCACTGACTGACATACGCAGCTTTAAACTCCACCATCGCTTCACATGGAGCCCCTATGAAGTCATCTATCTTACCTGTACGAAAGCCTGCCGCATTTATTAGGTAGTCAAAATGCTCTTGATGGCTTTTGTCTTCTTTGACATAAGAAAGTACCCACCCCTCAGCATCACAATCTTTTTGTACATTATGTACGATACTTTGAGTATGTAATTGTACATTTTGCATCGCTTCTAGCTCTAGAGCTGTACCAGCAGCTAAACGAAAGAGATTTAGTCCATACTCTTGCACCATGATGAGTGGAAACTGTACTTTATTTAGGTCTATATTTTGTGCAACAGGTATCATCCACTCTTCACATGAACTAGGGTTTTGTACGATGTCTTTATGTTTGAGATTTTGTATCTCTTCTTTACTAAAAACGTTATAATAGTTTTCACTTTTACCTAAGACTTCGTTGTCTGGGTCATTTGTTATGAGTGTTTCATACTCTTTTCTCAGTAAATCAAGTCTAGGAAGAAGTGCCTCTGGTGTGCTTTTGTCTGTTGTAGGTAAAACAATGACGGTAGGACGATAGTCCACTATATAAGGGTAAAAACGTAAAAAGTCTATGGATTGTTTGAGTAGGGTAATGCACTGTGCATCGCTTATCTCTCGGTAGAGGTTTCCCCCTGCATGGAGGTGACAAAAAGGAGGGCCAGTCACCAAGGAAGCTTCTTTTTCAAATAAGGTAATGTCAAGCCCCAATTTACCAAAATATAGTGCAGCCGTAGCTCCAGCTACACCTCCACCTACTATGGCTATTTTTGTCTGTGTATGTGTTGCATTCATAGTATCTTAAGTAGTTCCGAAAAATCATCTATAATAATACTAGGTTTATGCACCCCAATCTCTTCTCCATAGTTATAGCCATAGGTGACACCCACTGAGTCCATACCACAGGCATTTGCAGCCAAAATATCATTTTTAGAGTCACCTATCATCACAGAGGATTCAATGCTAAAATTTAAAGTCTCACAGACATTCAGTAGTGGCATAGGGTGTGGCTTTTTCTGGTTCAAGCTGTCACCTCCGAGTATCTCAGAAAAGAGTCCATCCATTTGTAAGCCTTTTAGTATAGGAGCAACAAACTTAAACGGTTTGTTTGTCACTATAGCTAGCGTGTAGTCTTTACTTTTAAGTGTTTCTAGCGTTTGTATGACATTTGGGTAAGGTAGGGTTGCGTTGCATAAATTGTTTTCATAGTAGTCTAAAAAGATTTTGAGTGCTTTTTGAATGTAATCTTCATCTAAAGAATCATCGAGTTCTCTTTTGCCTAACAAAGCACGCTTTACAAGTGTTAAGGCACCATTTCCTACCCAACCATGTATGATGTCTTCATCAAATGTCTCTCTTTGAAGTCGCTCCAACATATAGTTAACCGCCAAAGCCAAATCTAACGCAGAGTTGATAAGTGTACCATCAAGATCAAAGATGAGAAGTTTTTTATCTGTCAATTGCAATATATACCCTTAAGTCTAATTACTGCGATTATACATATTTAAGATAAAGGTAGAGAAATCTTGAGTAAAAACACATATTATATTAAATAACATGTGTTTGGAGGGGTCACACTATACATTAGGCTATACTTATGCTAAATAATCCTGCAAAGCTTTAGGTACAAGCTCTCCACCTGTAGCTTTAAGTTCTTTGATAGCCATAGCTGTAGCACGTGCAGCTGCTATGGTAGTGAAGTAGGCTACGTGGTTGGCTAGTACTGACTGTCTGATGCTTCTTGCATCTGTTTTGCTTCCTGCGTTGTCTGAAGTGTTGATAGCTATGGCTATCTCTTCATTTTTTATCATATCATCTATGTTCGGACGACCTTCGGAGATTTTGAGTACTTTTGCTGAAGGTACACCTGCTTGTTCAAGTGCAGTGTATGTCCCAGAGGTGGCAACTATCTCAAAGCCAAGGTCTGTAAACATTTTGGCTACTTCTGCTGCGTGTACTTTGTCACTTTGGGTAAGTGACAAAAATACTTTACCCTCTAAAGGTATATCATTTTTTGAAGCAAACTGTGCTTTGGCAAAGGACATACCAAAGTTTTCAGAAATCCCCATGACTTCTCCTGTGGACTTCATCTCAGGACCTAAGATAAGGTCAGAGCCTGGGAGTTTGTTGAAAGGAAAAACGGCTTCTTTTACGGCAACATGGTTTTTAAGTGTAGGCTCCATGATTTTTTTGTCAAAATTTACAACGTTAAAGGTATCGTAAAATTTCAATGCTTCTTTTAAATCACCTTGTATCATCACTCTAGTGGCTACTTTTGCTAGTGGCACACCTGTAGCTTTAGAGACAAATGGCACAGTACGTGATGCTCTTGGGTTTACCTCTATGAGGTAAATCTCACCTTTATGGATGGCATACTGTATGTTCATCAGACCCACAACACCAAGACCAAGGGCTATGGCAGCTGTTTGTTCTTTGACTTCATCTTGAAGCTCTTGTGAGATACTCACAGGAGGTAAAGAACAAGCGGAGTCACCAGAGTGGATACCTGCTTCCTCGATGTGTTGCATCACCGAACCAATGTAGACATCTTTACCATCACAAATGGCATCTACGTCTAGCTCTATCGCATTGTCTAGAAACTTGTCTATGAGTACGGGTGCATCGTTAGAAACAGAGACTGCTTCATCCATGTATTGGTTGAGTTCGGCATCGGAGTAAACCGTTTTCATACCACGCCCACCTAAAACAAAGGAAGGACGTACAAGTACAGGGTAGCCTATGCGATTTGCGACTACGAGTGCTTTTTCTTTTTCAAACACTGTGCCATTTTCTGGTTGCTTGAGTCCAAGGTCGTTGATAAATGTGGAAAAAAGTTCTCTGTCTTCTGCAAGGTCAATAACTTTTGCAGTCGTACCAGAAATCTTTGCTCCTATAGCAGTAAGATTCTTCGCTAACTTTAATGGTGTCTGTCCACCAAAATGCACGATGACACCATCAGGTTTTTCAAGCTCTATAACATTTCTTACATGTTCAAAGTCTATAGGTTCAAAGTAAAGAATGTCAGAGGTATCATAGTCAGTAGACACAGTCTCTGGGTTACAGTTATACATGATAGACTTAATCCCCATGTCTTTGAGAGCAAACGCAGCATGCACACAACAGTAATCAAACTCAATCCCTTGTCCTATACGGTTAGGTCCTCCACCGATTACAAGTACTTTTTTGTCTTCGGCTGACTTAGACACTGTATGGTCACTGAGCTTGTCGAAGTGGGTAATGTTTGTTGTCGAATAGAGGTAAGGAGTCAAAGCCTTAAACTCTGCAGCACAAGTATCTACTTCGTTGTATTCGAGAGATACACCCATTTTTTCTCTGGCAGTATAGATGTCATTTTCAGAAAGAGATAGACCCTCTTTTTTGTTAATCACTTCTGCAATCATAAGGTCAGAAAAACCTTCAGATTTTACTTCACGAAGTCTCGTAGCATCTGAGAGTAGGGCAATGTCCATCTCTTTTTCACGAAGAGCTAACTCTTCTAGTTGATACAAGAACCATCTGTCTATTTTACAAAGGTCAAAGATGGCATCTACTGTCATACCACGTCTAAGTGCTTCAAACACATAGAGCATACGGTTTTCGTTGGAACGACGTATTTCACGGACTAGTTCTTCACCATCACATTTGATGGGGTTAAATCCTATAAGTCCAGTTTCTAGTGAACACAGAGCTTTTTGAAAGGACTCTTTAAATGTTCTACCAATAGCCATAGCTTCACCCACAGACTTCATAGCAGTAGTGAGTGTAGAGTTTGCCATAGGGAACTTTTCAAAGGTAAATCTAGGAAGTTTTGTCACGATGTAGTCTATCACTGGTTCAAAAGAGGCAGGGGTACCTGTGATGTCATTGGTTATTTCATCGAGTGTGTATCCTACAGCAAGTAAGGTTGCCACTTTAGCAATGGGATATCCTGTTGCTTTTGACGCAAGTGCAGAGGAACGACTCACCCTTGGGTTCATCTCGATAATAATCATACGTCCAGTATCTGGGTTGATAGAAAATTGTACGTTTGAACCACCTGTATCAACACCCACTTCACGTAAGATTTTAAAAGAAGCATCTCGCATATTTTGATACTCTTTGTCTGTAAGCGTCAAAGCAGGAGCAATGGTGATACTATCACCCGTATGTACACCCATTGGGTCAAAGTTTTCTATGGAACAAACGATGATACAGTTATCTGCCTTGTCACGGATGACTTCCATTTCATACTCTTTCCAACCTAGAAGAGACTCTTCAACAAGTATCTCAGAGATAGGGGAAGCTTCTAGCCCACCACGTACAATCTCTTTGTACTCATCCATGTTGTACGCCACACCTGAACCACCACCAGCCATGGTAAATGAAGCACGAATAATAAGTGGAAAGCCAATGTTTTTAGCCGCGTCCAATGCTTCATCCATGTTGTAAGCGTACTGAGAAATAGGTAAATCCATACCTATTTTCAGCATCGCTTCTTTAAACTCTTGACGGTCTTCACCTTTTTTAATGGCAGCAGGGCTAGCCCCTAAAAACTCTATGCCATCAAGCATACCAGCTTCATGCATATCCATCGCAACATTGAGTGCAGTTTGTCCACCCATAGTAGGGAGTATGGCATCAACATTTTCTAGTTTGATGATTTTAGAGATAATCTCTGGAGTGATAGGTTCTATATACGTTCTGTCAGCAAACTCAGGGTCTGTCATGATAGTCGCAGGGTTAGAGTTTATGAGAACCACTTTGTAGCCGAGTTCTTTAAGTGTTTTTGCAGATTGTGTTCCTGAATAGTCAAATTCACATGCTTGTCCGATGACTATAGGACCAGAACCGATAAGTAAAATAGTGTTGATGTCTGTACGTTTTGGCATAGAGAGATACCCTTGGTTTTTAGTTTGATATTATACAGCAGGTAGGCAGAAAAACCCCTTAAATACAAGGAGAATTTCATGCAAAAGAAAGGCTAGCCATTATGAGAAGTAGCTTTAATATTTAGAAGAGGTCTAATGTGTTTGAGCTTGCTTTTGGTTTTCTATTCTTTTTCTTTCTCTTTTTCTTTTTCTTAGGGGGAGGTACAATAGTATCTTCTTCAACAGTTTCAACTTCTACCACGTCATCTTGTGTTTGATCTATACGAGAGGGGATACTAGACAGGATTGGTCTTGTATCATTTATATCCATCATTTTTACGAGCACTGACGTATTGTTTTCTTGTATAGTTTTGTTCACATCATCACCTGTCATAGTTGACATTATGGTATTCTCACTGTTATATCCTGACAGTAATGTTGCTTTAGCATCATTAATAAGGAAAAATGTCTTAGGATGAAAAATATCACTATAGGTTCTAATATATGCTATAGTATAGGAACTTTGTATTTCAACTTTTTTAACTACACCTACAGGGATATCTGCAAAAAATATATCATCTAGACCTGTAGTAAAAACTTTTTCACCCACTTTTACATTATGCCATTTAGGTATAAACTTCACAATCATTGTATTTTTATCCTGTCCCAATGCTATGCCAGGTGCCTTAGTCTCACCTATAAACACAGAAAAACGACATTTTTCATCTGAAGTCAAATATCCATAAAGTTGATTATGATTTACGTGTGCTATACCAGCGACAACACTGCCTTGTATCATGCCATACAGTTTATTTTCCACTAGTTCTTTTGGTTTGGTAAGAATAACTTGAGAAAAACTATTGAGCTTCACATAGGAGATGGTTTCGACTATAGAGATAGAAGAAACAGGCAAGCGTTCTAAATCTGGCAATATATCATAGATATTTCTAATCTGTTTAATATAATGCATTTGCTCAAGCAATCGTTTACGTAGAACACGATTTTCACGAGAAAGTTTTTCAATCGATTCTTTTTGAAAGATATAGGAATGACTTTTGTCTTCTATATTTTGAGTAAAGTTTTTATAGCTTTGTTTGATGGGATTGATGACACCAAGAAGCGTATCTGTTATACGCTCATCATTTCTCGATAGTAGTACTGCTAACATAAGTAGCAGTATAGCAATGATGACGAGTCTAGTCTTCATAAGCCATTTGTTGAAGTAAATCTATCTCATCTAGTGCAATACCTGTACCTTTTGCTACAGCTAAAAGAGGGTCTTCCGCAATGTACACAGGGAGTTTAACAATATCAGAAAGATATTTGTCTAACCCACGAATAAGTGCTCCACCACCCGTAAGTACAATACCATTTTCAACGATGTCACCTGCAAGTTCAGGAGGTGTTTGCTCTAATACATCTTTTAGTGCTTCAGCAATTTCTTCAATGGAATCTTTCATCGCTGCTCGAATGTGTTCAGAAGTGATTTCCATAGAAGCGAGACTTCCTTCAACTTGGTCTCTTCCTCTTACTGTCGTTACAAGGTCTTCCTCTAGAGGTACGGCAGTTCCTATTTTGATTTTCAATTCTTCAGCAACTCTATCCCCAATGAGGAGGTTAAAGTTCTTTTTGATGTAATCAATAATAGCTTGATCGATATTATCACCCGCTACACGGATAGACTTAGAAATAACAAGCCCACCAAGTGATGTTACACCTATTTCAGTTGTTCCCCCACCGATATCTACAACTAAGTTTCCGTTAGGGTCTTTTACTGGTATACCAGCACCAATAGCTGCTGCCATTGGCTCTTCTATAAGATACACATAACGAGCTCCAGCATTTTCAGCTGAGTCTTTTACTGCACGACGTTCCACTTGTGTCAAACCATACGGCACACAAATGATGATACGAGGAGAGAAAAATCCTTTTCTCTTATGAGCTTTTTCGATGAAATAACGAATCATCATTTCGGTGACTTCAAAGTCTGCTATGACACCATCTTTCATAGGACGAATGGCTTTAATGTTCCCTGGTGTTTTACCTACCATGTCTTTGGCTTCTTGACCTACTGCCAAGATACGTTCTCGTCCATGCTTATCATACTGTATGGCAACAACTGAAGGTTCATTGATACTAATACCTTGACCTTTTACAAGTACCAACGTATTTGCCGTTCCTAAATCAATGGCTAAATCGTTAGAAAACATACCTAGTAATTTTTTAAACATATTTTTATCCTTCTTTACTTAAACTGCAATTTATGCTGTTTTTTTATCTTTTATATAGAGTGGTTTTCCCGACAGTTCAACAACATCTTTTGTAATCACTACTTCATAACCTGCAAGTTCTGGTAGTTCATACATAATGTCAAGCAATATCTCTTCCATGATAGAACGTAAACCTCTTGCACCCGTTTTTCTGTCAAGTGCTTTTTGTGCGATGAGCATCAGTGCATCCTCTTCAAAAGAGAGTGTTACATCATCAATCTCAAAAAGTTTTTGATATTGTCTGAGTAGAGAGTTTTTAGGTTCTACTAAAATACGTACCATGTCTTCTTTGCTTATCTCGCCTAGTGTGGCTAAAACATGTAGACGTCCTATGAGCTCAGGTATGAGTCCATAAGAGACTAAATCATCAGCTTCTACTAGATGCATAAGGTTTTCTTCTTCTTTTTTAGAACGTTTTTCTTGACCAAAGCCAAGTGTGTTTGCACCAAGTCTTCTTTTGAGTATGTCATTGAGTCCATCAAATGCACCCCCACAAATGAAGAGAATGTTTGATGTATCTATCTGTATGAAGTCTTGGTTAGGATGTTTACGTCCACCTTTAGGCGGTATGTTGACCACAGAACCTTCTATGAGTTTAAGCAAGGCTTGTTGTACACCTTCACCTGACACATCCCGTGTGATAGAACGGTTTTCACCCATACGAGCGATTTTATCTACTTCATCTATGAAGACGATGCCTTGTTCTGCTCGTACAGGGTCACCATCTGCAGCCATAAGTAGCTTAGTAAGTATGTTCTCTACATCTTCACCCACATAACCTGCTTCAGTAAGGTTAGTTGCATCTGCTATGGCTATAGGTACATTTAAAAACCTTGCGATGGTTTGTGCTAAAAGTGTTTTACCAGAACCTGTTGGTCCTATGAGTAAAACATTTGATTTAGATATCTGTGTATCATCTTCTAAATTGTCTTTAAAGATACGCTTATAGTGATTATATACAGCTACTGCTAGTGTTTTTTTAGCTTGTTCTTGTCCTATCACATACTCTGACAACATGCTGTTGATTTCTTTTGGTGTATAGAGCGTATGTGTAATCGTTGTTTCTTCTGACTCTTCTTGCTCTTCACCAAAAAGTATCTTATAGGCAGAGACTACACAGTTAGAACAGATATAGGCATTTTCACCTGCGATAAGTGGGTTTTCTTCACTCTCTGCAGATTCACAAAAACTACATGCTTTATTTAGATTCATTTTTTGTCCTCATTTTGTATTCTTTTAAAAGGTATACCTCTTTTTGAGGTTTTTATAAACTCACAAAGTTTTTTTACTTTGTCTGACTTGGTATTTTCAAAAATATCTTGTGCCACTTCTTGGAGAGGGTTACCCTGTTCAAAAAGCTCTCTATAGGCTACTTTAAGTAGGTTAATATCGTCTCTGTTCATACTTCTTCTTAATCCTGTAAGATTAAGACCACGTAAACTTGCACGGTTACCTTCTGCTAAACAGTAAGGAGGTATGTCTTGGGTCAGTGCAGATGCACCCCCTATCATGGCATAGTCACCTATGTGTATAAACTGATGTATAGGTGTAAAACCACCAATGACCACATGATTGCCTATCTCAACATGCCCAGCTAGTGTTGCTGCGTTGGCTAAGATACAGTTGTCACCTATGATGACATCATGACCTAAATGGACATACGCCATCAAAAGGTTACCACTGCCTATTTTAGTCACAGAGCCACCACCTTTTGTCCCAGGGTTCAAAAGGGTAAATTCTCTGATAGTATTGTTATCACCAATAACAAGTTTGACATCTTCACCAGCAAATTTCAAATCTTGAGGTACTGTACCAATAGCAGCATGCGAAAAGATACGGTTGTTTTTTCCTATAGTCGTATCACCTTCTATGACGGTGTGAGACGCGATACTCGTATTGTCACCAATGCGTACTTTTTTTCCAATACATACAAAAGGACCTACTGAGACATTTTTTCCAAGTAAGGCACCATCTTCTATGACTGCGGAGGGGTGTATTAAAGACATAATGACCTATTTATCAACAATCATAGCTTTTAACTCAGCTTGAGCAACCACTTTGCCATCGACATAGGCTTTGGCTTCTAGTTGCCATACTGGGCCTTTTTGCTTCATAACATTTATTTTGTAAACAAGTTGGTCACCTGGGGTTACTGGCACACGAAACTTAGCTTTGTCTATACTCATAAAGTAGACCACTTTGTTGGCTATATCTTCTTGGCTTGCATTGTCCATGCTCTTAAAAGCAAGTACGCCACCTGCTTGTGCCATACCTTCAAGTATCATCACACCAGGGTAGATAGGATGATCAGGGAAGTGACCTTGAAACACAGGCTCTGAAATAGAAACATTTTTAAACCCTTCTATATATTCACCAGCAGTAAGTTCTGTAATCCTATCTACTAAAAGAAATGGATATCTATGAGGGAGTATGTTTTGAATATCTACGACGTTATAAAGCACAAGAGAACCTTTTTATAAAAATTGTTTTATTTTATCTAAAAGTTAGTAAATAATGGATTATGTACTTTAAAGTTCTTTAAAGTTCTATCAACACTTCTTTCATGTCTGAAAAGGTACGGCTTTGGCAACGTAGTTCTACTTTTTTTGTAGGTATTTCATCGACTACCATGATAACAGAAAGGTCGTAAGGCGTGACACCTAGTTGGTTACGTAGTGTCACTTCATCTGAAAATGATGGAGGGTTAAAGAGTAGCTCTGTGACAGATGCATACTCTGTGTTTGCAAGTGCATTATACTGCTCTAAGGCTATAAAACGTACCTCGTCACGGTTCATATAATGTACATCACCTATGCTATACTCTATCTTACCACGGCTGTACTCTTTTTTGATGCTAGAGTAGGGTAAAAAGTGGGCAGGTACAACTTGTCTTTGCACTTTGAGCCAGCCCATAGTCAGACGCCAGTTTAAAAAACGTTGTTTGATGATTTTGTAGGGCTTGTCTTCTTCCTCTAATGCCCAACGCTTTTCATACATGGCAATGCGTTCTTCTATGGACTCAGGTTGGACTTGCTGTGAGAGTGGCATGAAGAGTTCGTCTGCCAGTTTTTTCTGCTGGTCTCGTTGGATGTTGAGTGCATAGAGGCAGCCACAGTAGTCTTGACGGTACAAGGCGTCCTCTTTAGCCATAATGTTCTGCTCTTGTGTCCCTGAGGCTTTTCTGTAGTCAGGTGCAAAAAACTGTACACCAAAAGTCTCAGCCAAGGCATCACCCGCAACTTGAAGTTGTGTGAGTGACTTTTTAGGGCTAGTAAGTAGGGTAGAGGTGTAACGTGTCTCACCTAACTCTTGTGCCTTTTGGGCAGAGACTTCAAAACGTCTGTCAAAGCAAATGCCACAGCGTTCACCTTTTTCAGGTTCATTTTCCCAGCCTTTGACTAAAGAGAGCCATTTTTCTACATCGTACTCACCTTCTATGAGTTCTATGTTGAGCATTTTACAACTACGTTTGACATCTAGCAGGCGTAAGTAGTACTCAGAGTAAGGGTGTATGTTTGGGTCATAAAAGAAGCCTATGAGCTTTTCTTCGGGGTAGTCTTCACGGAGTTTTTGTAAAAAGTAGTGACTGTCAACTGCACAACAAATATGAACTAACATCTATCCTCCATGAGTATTTTTGCCACATTTAAAGAACTGCCATGTCCCAAATATGTTTTAAGTTCTTCAGCTTTTTTCGCGAAGATTTCTCGGTCGGTATTGTAGTAGGCTTTAAGTAGATTGTCAACTGTGACATCTTCTTGCAGGAGTTCTTCGTGAAGTAGGGTGTTGTCATGGGCTTTAAAAATGATATTTGCCAAACCCACATGCGTGATGTTCAGTAGTTTAGACCCTATAAAAAAGTCTAACTTTTTTGCTATATAAGCAAGCGTAAAAGGTACACCTATGAGTGCAGCTTCAAGTGTAGCCGTACCTGAGCAGATAAAAGCAAACTCTGAACGTCTAAGGGCTTCATGACTATTGCGTACTATTTCAAACTCTCTGTTGCCTTTGTAGAGTTTGGCTATTTTATTTCTAGAAAACGATGGAGGTATGACTAGTAAGGGGCGTATGTCATTGCCTAGTTTACGTCTAAGTTCTAAAAAGATGGGCATGAGACGTGTTATCTCAGATTTGCGTGAGCCTGGCATAAACGTGATGATGTTTTTGGTCTCTTCTTCATTTCTATGTACGTCTATCTCATCTAGTAAGGGGTGACCGACATACTGAGCTTTTCCTTGTGGGTAGTAGTCTACCTCAAAAGGGAGTATGCCTAACAGTCTGTCACAGTACTGTTCTAGTTTTAACGCACGTTTTGGACGACTCGCCCATATCTGGGGGAGTATGTAGTAGATGATTTCTTTTTCGGGGTAGGCTTTTTTAAGCTTTTTTGCCAAAGGCAAGTTAAACCCAGAAGCGTCCATAAGCAGTACTTTGTCAGCGTCACGAGCCAGTGCTACCATCTCATCTGCTACTTTAAAAAACCAAGGTAATTTTTTGAGTGCATCTACCACACCCATGATCGCCATTTCACTTATGTCATGAAGTGGTGTACCTTCTTCTATGTTCTTGTCAAAAATACCTAGCAGTTCCACATCAGAACTATGTTTCAGCACCTCTTTGAGATGAAGGTTAGAAGAGGGTTCAAGGGCTGAGACTAAGATTTTCATGGTATGTACTTACTAATATTATTTATTTAGTTAACAGTAAGCATCATACTGTCTTTACCTACTGCACCGTCATCATCATAAACATTCAGTATCAACGTATGGTTACCTTCTTGTCCTGAAACATAGCTAAGGGTCTTAGTGCCAGAAATAATTTGAGTGCCTTCATACCATTCATAATCAACTATAGTACCATCGCTGTCACTTCCACTACCAACAATCTTAATAGTTGCACCAGCCTTCACCGTTCTATCCGTACCTGCATTGGCTTTTGGTGCTTTATTTGCTCCTGTATTATTGGTATCAGTGCTACTACTTCCTGTTGCATTCCCAACCTTGATAGTCTCACATCCTAAAAAGAGTAGCACTGCCAGTGGAAATATAATTTTATTTTTCATACGTATAGACCTTTATTGGTTTTTTAATAGACATCATTTTAACATAAATTACTTATACATCTATAGAGTAAAGCATCTCAGTTCACCTCACTTATATAACTATAGGTAAAGAACATTTTATTACTTTAGTTATAGCTTTAATAATCTTTTGTTATAATATGCCTACAAAAACATATCTTAGGGAAAAGAAATGAAAAAAGTACTACTTATGGTGATGGCACTATGCCTCACAACATCCTTACTCAACGCAAAAGACGAAACCTATTATGCACAGGAAACTGTGAAAAAAATACAGTTTGCTCAGGTGACATTTAGAAAAAAACTACAGAGAAAATGTGGGTACACCGTAGGACATTGGGCACAACAACATACACTTATAGAGTGGAAAGTTATACACAGCACTGGCAAGTTTAAAGATGAGTTTACAAAAATGTGTCCACGCGGTGCAGATTTACTCCAAGAAAAATGGATAGAACCTCTATACCTTTTTGCAAAAGAGTATGCTCAAGGCACGGGCAACCATCCTAGATGCTAGTCTAGTTCACACATGAGCATAGAGTCCACCATACCACGGGCTACTTGCTCAGTCCCTACTACTATCTTGTAGTTAGGGAACTCTTTTTTGAGTGCTTCTTTTTCTACAAATCTATCTACCTTTATGGTGA
>Ga0256840_1002381_pt1 | contig 16656 bp, 24 predicted proteins | sample 355202metaG_FD_185969 | JGI IMG/M metagenome (GOLD analysis project Ga0256840, IMG submission 185969) | Hydrothermal vent microbial communities from Mid Atlantic Ridge, Atlantic Ocean - 355-202 | ecosystem: Environmental > Aquatic > Marine > Hydrothermal vents | place: Atlantic Ocean: Mid... | reverse complement strand
CCCTGTCAATATAATCACCACAAACGGCACACACTTAGAAGTAGGATTTTTTCTCTTTTTAGGCTTTGTTCTAACTAGTTTTGTACTTTCTTATATGGTAGGAAAAAGTAAAAGTTCTAAAGTTTAACTTATAAAGTTTTGCGAGAAAAAAGATTCTATGGTGTCTCGCATCTCTATAGGGTCTTCTATACGGTTCACTTCATTTCTAAAGACCGAAGCTCCTGCGTAGCCTGCTTTAGAGTATGAGTGTAGGTTTTTTCTAAAGATAATGGCTCCGTACTTGTCATAATGTTTTATCATCTGGTCGAAATGTTCTAGCACTACCTCTTTGATGAGTTCAGGTGTTGGCTCTGCCATCCCCTCTTTTATCTGTTTAAATATCCACGGTTTTCCTACTGAAGCACGTCCTATCATCACTCCTTCAGCCCCTGTGTACTCTTGTACCCATTTGGCTTTTTCTGGACTATCTATATCACCGTTGGCAAACATAGGGATGCTTATATTTTGTTTTATCTCTGCTAGGGCATCGTAGTCTACAGCTGCTTTGTATCGTCCTGCTCTTGTACGTCCATGTACTGCTATGTAGTCTGCTCCTGCTTCTTCACAGAGCTTGGCTATGGTAACATGGTTTTTTTCATTAAATCCTAACCTGAACTTCACAGAAGTATATTCTTTGTTTGAGTATTTCTTTATAGTCTCTATCACCTTTGCCATTTGAGGTAAATCTGTTAGTAAAGAAGAGCCTTGTAAATTATTTACCACCTTAGGTGCAGGACACCCACAGTTTAGGTCTATACCACTCACATCATCACGTTCGTTTATGATTTCAACTGCACGTTTTATGACTTCAAGGTCAGAACCAGCTATCTGTATAGCATAAGGATTTTCAATGGGAGCTCGTTCTAGCATTTTATAGGTTTTTTTGGAGTTATGTATGAGAGCGTTTGAGCTTATCATCTCAGAGATGGTAAGGTCAACACCAAACTTTTTTACAACAGAACGAAAAGGCAAGTCAGTAAAGCCAGCTAAAGGGGCTAGTGCATAGATGGGTTTGGAAAAGTCTAGTGAAGGCATCTCTTTGTTTAGTAAAGTCTCTGCTCACTACAGATAGATTTGATGTCTATGATATCTTCTAGTTTAAACTTACTATACTCTTTTTTGAGTGTATAGAGGGCTCTAAACTTCATAAAATCATTTTCATCTTGCTCTTCGAGATATCTTGAAACTTGTTCTAGCAGTTCATACTCAAAAAGTAAATACAAGTAGGCATTTTGTGCTTTTTCATTTTTAGCTTGATAGTCTCTAAAAAGTGTAAGGTTTTCTTCTGGCTTAAAATATTTTTTCGTAATCATAGCCACTTGGATAAAGTCTTCACATTTTAGGTCTAAAACTTTGATAAACTCAGAGAGTATATCACTAGTCAGTCCAAGGTCATCTTGAGGTGAAACTCTTTTGAGCATGACTAAAAAGTTTTTAACATCAAATACCTTTGCATACTTACGGGCTTTAGCAAAGTCAGCTTTACGTGCAAAAATTTCAAGAGCTTCTTCTTGTACTACTTCAGAATAATCTGATGTCGAACGCATTACACCTTCTACAAATTTATCATCAGATTCTAAACAATTTAATCTATTTTGGATTAATATAGGGTTGCCTGGATTAAATATCTTAGACATTTTTTGCTCTTTTAGGTCAACATATTCGCCATTTTTAATCTTTTGAATAATATGTACAACACGTGAAAGTCTCGGAGTAAGTCCTTCAACATTATCTGAAAGCTTGATATCTGCTTTTCCTAAGAGTACGGCTGATGCTCCAACTGTATCTATAGCGTATTTTTGCTCTTTTGGTTCATTGACCAAAGACCAGTAGAGTGCATCTTCAAGGGTATCTGCATCTTTTTGCCATTTTTTAAGTAAAAAATAATTTTTAAGCCCATAAAAAAACATATGCATAAGGGTAAACAAAAATAACAAGACCATTGGCAATACAAACCAAAGGGCTACAGGTAAGTTAAAATTAATCCCCATCATTTCTACCACATAATGATTTGGATTAATTGTATATGCTATTGCTCCAACTATCGCAATCAATGCAAATGATGCAAAAATATATAATCCTAGTCTCATGTTTTCCCCTTAATATTAAAATACTATTTATCTTCTTTTTCGCTTATCTCCCGACAAGTGATACAAAAACGTGCAAAGTTTTTTACTTCTAAACGAGCAATCCCTATAGGCTCTTCACACATTTCACAAATACCAAATGTCTCTTGTTTTATTTTATCTAAAGCAAGTTCAATTTCGTTTAATTCTTTACGTTGCTGCACCAAAATAGCACTATCTACAACTGTTTCTGCAGCTGCGGCGGCATAGTCACCTTCATCATTTAACTCTAAGTCTTTCATACCATCAAGTTCTAATGTTGTACCTATAAGATTCTTCTCTATCTGCACTCTTCTGTCTAATAATTTGTTTTGAAATTCTTCTAATTCAACTTTCGTTAACATTTTTGCTTTTCCTATTTATGGTATGGATGGTTATTGTTTATAGTTAGTCCCCTAAAGATTTGTTCTAACAAAACAACTTTCACAAGTTTATGTGAAAGCGTTATTTTACCAAATGATATGGCATTATTACATTTACTTAAAAAATCCCTCTCAAAGCCGTATGCACCGCCAATAAAGAGATTTACCTGTACGCTATCCTTAAGCAGATTTGCAAAATCATGACTGTCTACTTCTTTTGCAGCAGGATGGAGGGCTATATTTATACCATTTTTCATATATTTTTCTAAAGCTTTAGTATATGCTTTTTGAGAAGCTTCAGGTGAAATGTCATGTGCTTTTGTTATCTCTTTATCAAAAACTTCTATGACTTCTACTTGTGCAAAAGGTTTTGCTATTTTTTTATAGTGTTCAATCAGCCCAGCATATAAGGTGTCTTTGCCCTTTTTATCTATGATGATGACATTTATTTTCATCATCTTAACCTTTCTTTAATTTTCTGTGCCAGTTGATGTACTGCCATAGCATAGTAGGAGCTATGGTTATAGCGTGTAATGACACGGAAATTTCTTGTTGCATACCAAAGTTCATCATAGTTCTTTTTATTGAGTTTGATAAGTCTTACCTTGTTTTTATAGTCCCATTTTTGACGTGGTTCTATACCCTTTAGGTATCGTCGATGATAGGTATGTTTGTATCCTGTTTTATATTTTGTAAACCGTGTACCTTTATATTTTACTCTTGTAGCCACAGGTTCACCTGTACGCCAACCATGTTTCTTAAAGTAGTTAGCTACTGAGGCTATGGCATCCTCTGGACTTTGTAAAGAGATACGTCCATCTTTGTTGAAGTCTACACCATAATGTTTATAATTACTAGGCATAAACTGCACCAAACCTATGGCTCCTGCGTAAGAGCCTTTTACATTTTTAGGGTTAAATTTTTCTGTTTTAGAAAGTTTTAAAAATTCTATGAGCTGTTTTTTAAAAAACTTATTTCTACGGTTTTTTTCAAAGGCGAGTGTAGCAAGTGTGTCAAATACAGGGTATTTCCCTACATTTTTGCCAAAAGCACTCTCTATGCCTATAATAGCTGCAATATACTCTTTAGGAACGCCATACTTTTTTTCTACTCGTTCAAAAGTTTTTCGATGTTTTTTGACATAAGTAATACCTGTTTCCACACGTTTATCACTTACAATATGACGTGAATATCTACCCCATGAACCATATCTATTTGCAACTCTTTTAGCTTTTTCTTTTTGTGCAGGTGTACGTGTATCTTTTCGTCTTTTTTGTTTATGTCTTGGGGTAAAAGCACGAAGTGCTGACTTTTGTACCTTTACATATGAAAAAAGTCTACGCAGTTCTGAGTATGAGAAGTGGTGTTTTTTAACCAATTCATTCATAACAGCCATCACTTGAGGGTCTTTCGTATAATTTTTAGCATCTATCGTGTAAAGTAATAAAAAAAACACCCATACTACTTTTTTCATCTAATATCCTCACATTTTTAGCTATTGTATCGCATATACTATGTGGCAAAGGTGCAATATCGTGAAAAAAATTCTTTTTGTTTGTCTTGGTAACATTTGTCGCAGTCCTCTTGCACATGGCATCACAGAGCATCTTATCAAAAATAAAAAACTCACTTACCAGATAGACTCGGCAGGTACCTCTAACTGGCACACAGGTGAATCTCCATGTGATAATTCTATCATCATTGCACGTAGACACCATGTAGACATAAGTAAACAACATTCACGTACTATCTGTAAAACTGACATCACACTGTACGATTATGTAGTAGCTATGGATGTACAAAACAAAGTAGACATGGAAGCATTTGGTTTTACAGATGTCAATTTATTAGGTCATTTTGGTAACTTTGGAGGTAAAGATGTCCCTGATCCATACTTTTTTACAGGAGATGATGTACTAGATGGATTTGAAAAAGTGTATACTATGATTGAGACATGTGTCGAAGATTTTATACAAAAGGTAGAAAATGGAAGCCTCTGATTACTGTATAGTAAGTACCACCACCGATACAAAAGAAAATGCAGACATCATTTCAAAAACACTCTTAGAAAAAAAGCTTATCGCCTGTGCTCAACGTACCACTACACAAAGCTCCTATCGTTGGCAAGGTAAGATAATAGAATCTGACGAAATACTCCTTCAAATGAAAACTAAAAAGTCACTCTTTGCGTACATCAAAAAAGAAATCAAAGCCCTACACACCTACGAAGTACCAGAAATTATCATGATACCTCTACTTGATGCCAATCACTTTTACCTTGAGTGGATAGAGAAAGAGACAATGCACATCTAAAAGGAAACAAAAAAATGAACAACAATTTTACAAAAGCTATGGACTTCAGACACGCATGCAAAGTATTTGACGATACAAAAAAGATAAACGATGAAGAGATGCACTACATCTTGGAGGCAGGACGAAAGTCACCCTCCTCATTTGGTATGGAGGGGTGGAAGTTCTTGGTCATCACAAACGAAGCACTTAAAGAGAAGTTGCGTCCTGTTTGTTGGGAGCAAGTACAGGTCACTTCTTGTTCACATCTTGTCATTATACTTGCAGCTATAGAAAATGTAAAAGTAGAGAGTGGCGAAGTAAAAAAACGTTTTAGCAGACGTGAGATGCCACAAGAAAATCTAGACTTCTACATGAACATCTATGCTAAACACTTAGAGAAAACACTTAGCAGTGATGAAAACATCTACCATTGGACTGCAAAACAAAGCTACATAGCCCTAGCTAACATGATGACAGCTGCTGCATATATAGGCATAGACTCTTGCCCCATAGAAGGATTTGAAAAAGAAAAAGTAGAAGAGATACTTGACCTTGACACAAGAAAATGGCAAGTCTCCGTAGTTGTTCCTTTTGGGTACAGATTCAACGAGCAACCAAAGCAACTTAGACTGCCATTTGATGATGTTGTTACGTTCATAAAATAGGTTATCATAAGCTATGCTAATAGACTTTAAAAAACAACAACCCAATCAACGATATCAACTCATGGCAAAGTCTGTCATACCTAGACCCATCGCATGGATAGTGACACAGGGTGAGGTAGTAAATGTTGCTCCATTTTCATACTTTACACCACTAAGCTCAGAACCTGCCACACTCATAGTCTCCATAGGTCACAGACCTGATGGTAGACCCAAAGACACACTACGTAACCTACGTGAGTCTAAAAAGTGTGTGGTCTGCATAGTCGATGAAGAGCATTTTGAAGCGATGCACTTTAGCTCTAAACCCCTAGAAGATACAGAAAGTGAAGCAGATGAGTTTGATATAGAGATGCAAAATGTGTTAGAGGGTTTTCCTCCTATGCCAAAAGGTATAAAAGTGGCATTTTTTTGTGAATACCTACAAGAAGTAGCACTCAAAGGCTCTAAAACCATTCCTGTCATAATAGAGATAAAACATCTTTACCTAGAAGACAACATCATCTCAGATAAAGAAAAAATAAACTTAGAATTTTCAAGCATCGCTAGAGTGGGACGTGGGTATGCTACGCTAAGAGAAGATATAGAGACACCCGATATACCCTAAGATTTATAGTATGCCACGGTGCTTAAGCTAGTTTTTTAAAGCAACAGCGTTTGTACTTGTCACCAGAACCGCAGATACATGCACTGTTACGTAAAAAATCTACTTTATCATCATATATCTCACCATCTACGTATTTCCACATATCATTTACTTTTAGAAAAGTGGACTTTTCATGATGCATATGCTGTTTTCCCTCAAAGATGTAGTAGGCTTTAAACTCTACCATCTCATCACTGCTTTGTATCACATCAAGATGTTGCCAAAAGCTGTTGTCTGCCCAGTCTTGTATGAACTTCAGCTCTTCATCACTCCAAGTGTGGTCATGTGTAGTGGCTTGTAAGTAGTTTACATCTCCTAAACAATATGCAGCATAGCGTGACCGCATCAGCATTTCTGCTGTTTTGGGTACTTCAAAGACACGTAAAAAAGGTTCACAACATTGTGAAAATGGTTTTTTTGAGTTGCAGTAGCAAAGGATCTGCATCTACTTACCCTCTTTACTACTAGGAAGTAAAAGGTTTTTCAACGCTTCAACCGAATACACCACTTCTTTATCTCCATGTTCAGAAAAGCCCCAGTCAACCATGATGTAGTCTATCTTCGCTTCAACAGCTGCTAGTTCATCACGTGGTCCATCTCCTATAAAGACAGCATCTTCTTCTTTGTAGTCTAGTTCATCTAGTATTTTGTAAAGCATATCTGGATGCGGTTTACCTTGAAGTACATCATCATAACAAGCGATGGCATCAAAAAAATCCAATATACCTAAATGCGTTAAAGATTGTATAGTAGATACTCTATAGGCATTGGTAGCAAGAGCGATACTTTTGCCTTCTTCTTTAAGAGCAAGTAATAACTCTTTGATACCATCATAAAGGACAAGTTCATGTTCATGGTTTTTCGTATAGTACTCAGAAAACCATTTTTCATGGTCAGTATCAAATGCCTTTGCATGGTAGAACCTCTCTGCAGGGTTGATGCTATGGTCATTGACTAACCGTAAGATAGTCTCTTCATCCATAGGCTCAAACCCTAGGTTTTTACGTACATAGTTAATAGCATTGGCTATGGTGATAGAACTATTGACCAGCGTACCATCCATATCGAAGATAATAAGAGATTTATTTGTCATTTTTGACACTTATTTATCTTTCTTCTTTCCAAAATTAAACCCGTTGACCCCAATATATATAGAGAGACTAACAAGTAGTGAAGCTACACCTCCAATAAGCCAAACGGCATACTCAAGTTGAGCTGGATCTGTCAATGCAAACTTAAATACAAGCATTAATGCTTCAATGGAGAGTGCGATAATAATGGAACCCAAGAAACGAATCATCGTTTGGTGTCCATCTCCTGCACCTTCTTTTTTCTCTTTACCCAAGACTTCCTCTTCAAAAATCGCTTTAACCAAGTCAAAAATGGCTAGAGAGAGGGTGAGTAAAATGGTAGCTTTAAACATCTCGTTAATGTCTATGGCTCCAAGGTCTACACCAAAGTGTAAAAATGCAGTCGCTCCCTTAACAAATAGAAGCAATGAAACCAGTGCCAATGCTATAGAGAAAGAAGTATATGCAACCTTAGCCAAAAGTCCAAAATGTGAATCTATAGAAGAAGGGTGTACCATACGTAAGATATTTGAAAGTGAGATATCAACACAGATAATACACAGTAATGCATCTTGTTCATCGTATATAGGAAAAGAAGCAGTAACTACCATCGTGTTACTAACATCTGAAGGGTAAGGCTCGGTCAATACACATCGATGTTCTTTCATAGTTTTATAAAAGTATGCTCTGTCTGCTCTACTTGTACCTTTACCTAAACCTTTTAGTTTTTTATTTTTAGAGATATTGGGAACTATCTGAATCCCATGACCATCTAATGCATAGATAGCTTCAGCTTTCTCTATGCTGTCATTTAAGCCTTCAAGTTTTGCAAGTACTGTGGCTACATCTCCATTTTGGATATTATCCGATATGTTACGACCTATGATATAACATAAATAAGCCCTTGCCTTCGCACGAACTTCTGCATACTCTTTGATCTCTTTAATTTGCATAGACACTCCCTTTATTTATAAAAATATTTTATACTACTTTACCTAAAACATCAGTAAAGCTTACCTTCTGGTTTATCGCCACTTCAGGGAAGATGCTTCCTTTTTCTGAAAAAGTCACAATAGTAGACCCCATCTCAAACCAACCAAATAGCTCTCCTCTGTCTAGAGTGAGATCTTCATAGCTATAATGTTGCGGCTCTCTTATGTCAGAGTTTGTACGGATGTTCTCTTCAAAGGTGACTACCATCTTACCAACGTTTAAAGCACCCACAAGTACAAGCATTTGTGTTCTACCTTTTTCATCTTTACACTCTATGACCACACGTTCATTTTCTATAAACAAATTTTGTTTGTTACGCAGAAGTGGAAAGTTAACAGGGTACAGTTTACCTGGTATATGCGTTAGGCTTAAAATGTTTAGCTTCATAGGTGTGTGGTAACGGTGGTAATCTTTAGGCGAGAGATAGAAGTTTATAAACTCTCCCCCCTCTACTTTAGACACAGCTTCTTGGTGATATTCACCAAAAAGTTCTTTTATCTCATAAGACATGCCTTTTATTTGGTAGGCTTTACCCTCAACTATAGTCCCAGCATCTGTGATGAGTGCATCAACCCCTGAGATGAGTTTTGTTTCATCTTCTGGTAACACACGCGGTATTTCAAATGCTCTGGTAAAAAGTTTGTTCAATGTCTTGTAGCTGCTAGGTTCTCTAAACTCTGACATATCTAAGCCCATAAGTTTTACATACCCTGAATTAATAATATGCTGAATAATAGAAGGAAATTCTTTAGAAGCAAATTTTCCAAAACCTGCGGAGATGATTGATGTAAAATGTTTTGACATAGATGTTCCTGTTTACTAAGATAGTTGTAATTATAGCATTAGAGCTTGAGAGTTATGTTTTAGGTAGATTTTCATGATAAAACTATCTATCTTTTTACATAAGTCTTGATATAATTTGTAAAACGTTTTACTTACAACCTAAAGGATATTTATGAATAAGACATTATTATCAACACTTACATCACTTACCATAGTTAGTAGTACATTACTCACAGCAAATGACAACGGACTCTATATAGGTTTGGGCTATGCATCTACAAATATTGATCTAACGATAGATGGACTCCCTGATGATACAAATAATATTCTTGATGCTGCAACAGATAGTATAATTTTATTGGCAGGATATGATATAAACAAATATATAGGTGTTGAGGGGAGATACTACCTTAATGCAAGTGAAGCAGCCTTTGAATATGAATTAGGTAATACACCCTTTTCTGGTAGCTATAAAGCCGAAAGTTTTACACTTTATGCCAAACCCCAGTATAACCTTGGTGTTATGACAGTCTATGGTTTAGCAGGTGTCGCTTTTAATGACTATACTGTGAGTAACCTCTTAGGAAGCAACTCAGATGAAGCTATTTTTTCATGGGGTGCTGGAGCAAATTTTAACGTCACCAACAGTCTTGGGCTATTTGTAGACTATACAGATATGGGTGAAAGTACAAACTTAACAAGCACTACTCTAAATTCGTGGAACTTTGGTGCAACCTATAAGTTTTAATCTTTAAACTGAAGAAATGATATCTTTCTTCAGTTCTATCCCAAATCATTCTCTCTACATTTATATTCACAAGTAAATCACGCTATAATCTTTCACTTTGAAAAATACCTAACATACCCTAAGGACACCCATGCCAAAATACATACTATTTGACACCGAAACCACAGGAGCAGCAGAACAAGACCGCATCATACAAGTGGGTGCTATGATAGTACATGGGCGAGATGATATAGAAGTCCTTGATGAGCTTTGCTCTGCAGAAGTACCCATAGGATTAGAAGCGATGGAAGTACACAACATCACTCCTGACGTCATAGCAAACCAACCTCCTTACGCTGAGCTAAACTTTGCAAAAAAGATACTCGAACACAACAGCCCAGAAAACTACCTCATAGCACACAACATCAGCTTTGACTTAGGTATGCTACAAAAAGAAGGCTTTGAAAACAACTATACACTCATAGACACCTTGCGTTGTGCCAAACATCTTTTAGCAGACAGTCCTTACCATAGACTGCAGTACTTACGCTATGCACTTGAACTCTACAAAACTGAAGGTGCAGAGGCAGATAAACTTGGCATAACCATCAAGGCACATGATGCGATAGGTGATGTACTTGTTATGAAACTGCTACTCTCTGAACTTGTGAAACTAACACAAGAAAGATTTGTAGGTATAAATCCCATGGTCAAACTAGCAGAGCTAACTCAAACACCCGTTCTTATGAAAACTTTTAAGTTTGGTAAGTACAAAGGTAGAGACATCGAAGAGATATGTAAAGCTGACAAAGGCTACATCAACTGGATGCAAAGTAACCTAGATTTAGACGAAGACATGATGCATACACTTGAACACTATTTGGGTTAATAGATTTTAAGTATAATACCAACATATTAATTTGGAGCTTTCACTATGCTAAGATTTGCCACTTCACCTACGGGTGATATGCACATAGGTGACCTACGTGTTGCTATACTCAACTACCTTGTTGCACAGCAACACCAAGAGCCTTTTGCCATACGCATAGATGACACCCAAAAAGCTCTAAACATAGAAGGTAAAGACACTGAAATCATGCAAGTGTTAGAAAAATTTGCCCTCATACACACGTCTGTTTTTCACCAAAGTGAACACCTACATATGCACCAAACACTTGCCATAAAACTTTTAGAAGATGACAAAGCATTTGTATGTACCTGTACCCAAGATGCAAAAATTAACTACCCCTACTCAGGATGCTGTGAGAACAAAGATAAGGCAGAACACGCAAAACTTCAAGAGTCAGGCACAGCGTTTGTACTACGTATGAAAAAACCTACAAAATCCTTAGTCATACAAGATGTTGTTCAAGGTGAGCAAACAGTTACAGCAGAAGAGATAGACTCTTTTATCATTTTAGATGCAGAGGGTAACCCTACTCCAAGTTTCGCCTCTGCCTGTGATGACATGATTTCTGGTATCACAAGTTTGATTTTGCAGAACAATCATTTTTTAGACACTGCTAGACAAATACACATCAAAGAGCAACTAGGTTTTGATGCACAAATGCAGTATGCACATGTAGCTTCTGTCTCTAACTGTGAAGATGCTTGTTTGGTACAGTGGCTTTTTGAACAAGGATTTATTCCTGATGCTATTATCAATTATCTGTTACTTTTGGGAAACACTCAAGCACCGAAAGAAATATTTACCCTACCAGATGCCATAGCATGGTTTAAACTTGAAAATATTTCTAAATCTTCAGCGAAATTTGACTTAGAGAAGTTACGTTACATAAACCGTAAACATCTCAAACGCATAGATGACAAACAACTCTCTTCTCTCTTTGGCTTTGCAGATGTAGAAGTAGGAAAGCTGATAAAGCTTTATCTAGAAGAAGCCAGTACCATCAATGAACTTGCACTAAAGATTCGACCTATCTTTGCACCTAAAGTATTTGAAGGTACGTACGCAGAAGAGATGAAAATCATGCAAAAAGTCATCATGGATGCTCCAATGATACATGACTTCAAAGATTTCCACAGCTATGTCATGGACAAATCAGGACTCAAAACTCAAAACTCTGACACCGCACTTAGGTGCCTACTCACTGGTGCCGAACAAGGCCCAACACTCAGTGACATCTACCCACTTATCAAATCTTACCTATTGGAGGTTGCCTCATGATTATTGAAATTTATGGACTTATTAGAAGTATCGCTATACTGTACATCTGGATTATTATCATCGCGTCATTCTTAAGTTTTGTGCGTCCTGACCCACATAACCCTATTGTCCAAACACTCTACCGTTTAACAGAACCTGTTTTTGCATTTATACGTAAAAAGTTACCATTTGTTGTTTTTTCAGGTATCGATTTATCACCACTCATCATCATCTTTGGATTACAATTCATAGACATCATTATTAGAAACATACTTATTGGATAGTTGACCCTATGATTGTGCGATTATCCTTTATATTTTTACTTTTATCTATGACGGTAGATGCTAAAACATTTACCTACTGGAAAGTGCATCAGATGCCTAAAAGTGTAGAAAAAGACTATTACATTTGGCGTCTACTGTCTCAAAAAAATACCACAAAACAAGAAGCACGTAACATCATAACTGAGGCTACTAGCCTTAACAAAAAACTAAAAATTGCTTACAAGAAAAAAACAGGTCTTGTTGCAAGACTCCCCAAAGTAAAAGCAGGTGTTAGCAGAGGAGCTGTCGATAACAGTTGGAGAGCCAGAAGTAGAGCCAACAAACACTTTAAACACGGGCTGGCTCTTCTTAAGCAGGGCAAAGCTAAACAAGCCTCGGGCTATTTTGATGTTGCACGACGCAACTATAAAAAAAGATATGATGTAGACAAATCCATTTTTTGGCTCTATATGAGTACAAAAAACAAAGTCTACATCAAAGCACTACGTAAAAGCCACCATGTTAACATCTATACCCTCATAGCAGCAGACACTATGAATGCCCGTTATCCTAAAACCATTACGGAGTCTTTATGGCGAAGTAAAACTGCTGGCTTTGATATACAAGACCCTATCGCCTGGGCAAAGGTAAAGCACCAGATGAAAGCAGGCTGTGATTTAGATGACTTAGCCGATGAACATAAATCACAAGAGTGCATAGGTGTGTACACTTACGTTAAAGCAAAAGCCTCTAACTTTACAGAACACTATTTCCCTATGCCCTACCGTGATGTGATGAAAGATATGCCCGAAGAACGTCAAGCCCTCATCTATGCCATTGCACGTCAAGAAAGCCGTTTTGTCCCTGCTTCAGTCTCACGCTCTTTTGCTTTAGGTATGATGCAATTTATGCCTTTTCTCATCAAGCACATCGCTAAAGAAAAAGGTGAGCATATGGATTTAGACCAAATGTTTGACCCTTATAAAGCCATAGAATATGCTGATTTTCATTTGGACTACTTGACTAAGTACCTTCACCATCCACTTTTTATAGCATATGCATACAATGGTGGTATTGGCTTTACAAGAAGACACATAAGAAGTAAAAAACACTTTAGAAAAGGACCCTACGAGCCTTACATGAGTATGGAAAACATGAAAAATGAAGAAGCAAGAGAATATGGGAAAAAAGTTTTAGCAAACTATGTCATATATATGAATAAACTTGGTGTCAAAACCCGTATATTTCCTCTGTTAAAAACCTTAGCGAGTCCAGATAAAACTGACAAGTTTAGAAAGTAAAGTGTTTTACACTAAACTCATTATCTCTTAAAACCCTTTTTTTGTATATACAAATTTTGGCACTTTAGAAAATTTTAGTGTTCTCTTCCCATAAGCTAAATTTTCAAAGAGTAAAGAAAACCTTGAACCTGCATGTGGAAATGTCACTTCATAGTAGTCACCCCACTCAGTAATAAATGATAACTTCTTTAATCTCTCATCTTCATTTGAGAGAGGTACCACTTTAATAGCATGTCTATTTTTCAGTGTCAGAATATACTCATTTTCACTTGTAAGTGTTACATTTTTATCTTTATCAAATATTGTATTGACATCAAAAACCATTTTATCCTTGTCTCTATCTTCAAACTGTACACCGACTATAAACACTTCATCCCGTGTGTCATTTTTATCATTATTTGCTGTATATAAATGTGTTGCTGTTATAAAGGCTACAGATATGTTTCCATCAAACAGTTCTGCTTTTTCTGTACGTTGCAGATGTTTATGATAAGTATCTTTTTCCGTAAATGACGCTAAAAGAGCTTGTTCTTCTTTTGATGAACAACCAACAAGAAGTGCAATGACTACCCATCCCATAAATAATTTAAGCATATTACACTCCTTATAATTGGCAATGATTTTAACATACTTTCAATAAACATTGATGTATAATCCTCTCTATATTTGTGTAAAAGGTAGAATGTGAGAAAAAGAGTTGCCGTGGCATTTACTGGTCCATCAAACAGTGGTAAAACCACCCTTGTAGAGAAGATAGCTAAAATACTGATAGTCGATCAAAAAGTTGCTATCATCAAAAATGATCCTAAAGACAAGGCTCAGTTTGATGTGGAGGGTAAAGACAGTTACAAATTTAGCCAAACGGGTGCAGAAGTTGTCATCACTTCCCCCACACGTACGACCTACTTTTCACAGCAAGAAAAAAGTTTAGATGACATCGTTTCGATGATACATTATTTTGACATCTTATTGGTAGAGGGGTTAAAAACATTACCTCTTCCACGTATAGCCATCTTTCGAAACAAGATAGATGAAAGCTATTTTGAATGTTCTGAAGCCATCGCTATTGATGAGACCATCAACTTAGATGAATACACTATCCCAAAAGACATCACTATTTTAGACCTAAACAACACAGACCAAATCATAGAGTGGATACATAGCCACGCCAAGGAAATATAACATGACTAGCATTTTTGAAACCATTAAAAAAGTTGCCTTTGAGATAGACCATGCCATAAAAACTGCCGACTTAGGCTACAGCGACTCTGAAAACTCTTCAGGTGAAGACCAACTCAAACTAGACGTGCAGTCGGACATCATCATAGAAAAAGCCTTTGCTTCAGTTGCAGTGGTTAAAAACTTAGTCAGTGAAGAAAAAGAAGGCGTACTCGAACTCAATGAATCAGGAACCTATACTATATGTTATGACCCACTTGATGGTTCTTCTTTAGTAGATGTCAATCTTTCTGTGGGGTCTATATTTGGCATATATAAAGGTGCATTACAAGGCTCAAATTTAGTAGCCTCTGCCTATGTAGTCTACGGGCCTCGCATAGAGCTTGTCATCGCAGAACAGGGTAAAAAACCTATGCTGTACCGTGCATTTGGTACGGACTTTAAAGCCATAGGCGAAATCTCCTTAGGTGAAAAAGGTAAACTCAATGCCTCTGGTGGTACACAACAAAACTGGGCAAAACACCATAAGGCATTTATAGACTCACTTTTTTCTGAGGGGTATCGTCTACGTTACTCTGGTGGTATGGTACCTGATTTACATCAGATACTACTCAAAGGTGGAGGACTGTTCTCATACCCAGGTACTACAGACAAGCCAGAAGGTAAACTACGCCAACTTTTTGAGGTCATCCCCTTTGCTTTTATGTACGAACAAGCTGGCGGACAAGCCCTAGACAACACTGGTACAAGACTCATGGAACTCATCCCCAGACATCCACATGACACTAGCCCTTGTTTCTTTGGCTCAAACTATGAGATAGCCGCTCTTAAACAAGCCTATGGACTAACAAAATAATGTCAGAAGCAGTACTTGATGAATGGCAAATCATCTTAGCACAAAAACAAGTGCTACTAGAAAAATGCCAAAAAGAACAGCAACTAAGCTCTTGCCTAAAATGTGAAAAACTACTTGAGTGTGAAGTACGCGATGCCTACATCAAAGCAGTGTATGATTCTATGAGTAAAGGTAAAGGCGGAGGGTTTGAGTTTTAACACGATGAGATAAGCTTAAGTTTTTCTACTCTGCTCATCTTCTTTTTTATCTCATATTCACGTTTAGATGCAGTACTTCTGTCTACATACTCTTCACTATAGACTAGCTTAACAGGACGCCTAGCACGGGTGTATTTAGCCCCTTTTTCTGACTCGTTATGTTCTGTTATTCTACGTTTAAGGTCTTTTGCTATGCCTGTATAGAGTGTTTCATCGGCACACTGAACCATGTAGACGTAGTACATGGTTATTGACGTTTATTTTCTAGGCTATACCCTTTAAAATAGACCCTTATTGCATCATGAGATATAAATATTTTATCTGAATACACCTCTGTTTTGACAAGTACATCCTTCTTTTTCAATTCACTGTACGTGCGATAGTACAAAGGAATAATCACTGTTCTGTTAGAAAACTTCTTACAATCAGCTATTTCAATAAAATACTCACGTTCCATATGTAAAAACTTATAAAATTCTTTGATGCCAAATTTATAAACCTCTTTATTCTCAACTCTTCTTTTTTTAACTTCTAGTTGATTTTGTTTACTCAACCTTTCTTCATTTAACTTATTGATAATTTTATTTTTTTCATCTTTACTATAAGATGCTTTTCTTCCATCCAAACCTTTGACAGCTTCTTGATGGATACGCCGTTCTTCATTTAGTCTATCCATGATGATTTGTTTCTCATCAGCCGAATAGGTCTCTTTTTTACTATAGCGTTCTTCTAAAGTCTCTTTCTCATCACGCACATTCAAACCTTTAACTTTTAATTCTCTTCCCTATAAAAAGTTATACTATTATACATGAGAAAATTTAATCTTTTATTTCACCCATTCCACAGTACATTTTAGATAAGATATCTATCTAAATTTACTTTTAACAGTAAACCAAAAACTCATTTGTTTAAGGAACACTTACCCATGCAAAACACTCAGTCAAACTCTTGCGAAAAAGCTTATATCACAACCCCTATTTATTATGTCAATGA
>Ga0256840_1002380_pt1 | contig 16657 bp, 13 predicted proteins | sample 355202metaG_FD_185969 | JGI IMG/M metagenome (GOLD analysis project Ga0256840, IMG submission 185969) | Hydrothermal vent microbial communities from Mid Atlantic Ridge, Atlantic Ocean - 355-202 | ecosystem: Environmental > Aquatic > Marine > Hydrothermal vents | place: Atlantic Ocean: Mid... | reverse complement strand
CTCAGGGTGAGCAGACAATAACCGTAAAAGCTCTACGCCGGTATAACCGGTGCCACCAACAATGCCGACTTTTATCATAGGGATCGCTCTTTAGAAATCATGTTTAAAGGGTATATGATAAAAGAGCGAAGATAAAAGCGAAAGGATTATAATTTATTGAGTAAATATTCTAACCGTTGCTTTTGGATAAGATAGTCGCGAATAGGGATGTCTGGCTGTTTAAAAGATAACTGGGTGATGTAGAGATGATAATTATTTTGTGACTTACGCAAATTGAGTAGTAAGTCTCTAACTTTAATGAATAAACCTGGCTCATTAGCAACGCCAGAGAACTTTTTGCTTCCACAATGAATAGTACATTCTGCATCTTCTTTTGGGGATTCCATCTCAATGGTTACAGGAAGATGATGCAGTTTTACTGAAATTTTCTTTAAAGGAAACTCAGTAACTTGGTATTCAGATTTATATGACTTAGATATGCGGAAAAAATGCTTTGGAATTACATTTCCTGTATTTGGGATTGCCGCTAAAAACTCATGAAAATGATTTGTGAGCGTATTTTGAGTTAGATTGCTAAATTGTTGTTTAAATAAGCTGCCTAAATCATCCAAAATGTAAACAATCAATTGCGAATCTATAGTTAATACAAATAGGTTGATTTGATCGGGCGCTTGGTAGCTAAGAATCGTAGTGAGTAGACCTTCTTCATCTAGCATAGGGTCAAGCGTTGAAGGGTAAAAGTCTATGCGATCTTGTGCAAGATGTTGTAAAGCAGAGGTACTTTTAGGAAGTGATATGCTGTCACAAAGATCATTTTGCCACTTTAGTTGGTATAAGGTTTCCCCTAAAGAGATAATAAATTCACCCGTACTTAGATGTGCCATATAATGGCTTAGCACTTGCTGATAGCTTTTCTCAATTCGATTACTAATGTTTTGCCCATGGTTGCCATAATGACACCAGCAAGATGCTGTGGCAGCAGATAGTTTTTCAGGATGCCAGTGCAATATAGCGGTTAACATTTGCAGGAGACAATCGTTGCCTTTAAAAATAAAATAATGCCATTGCCCTCGATCGGAATGGATTAAACCTTCAATGTTTAGAACTAAATTCTGTTTTTTATTTGCATAGTTAAAAGGATCATCTTGCAGGCTTGAGATCTCTAATCCGTGTGGGTTTAAGGAATTCCCCACTTGCTGATCGACATTAGCGAATAATAAGACACGCTCTATTTGAGCTGTTTTATCAATTTTTACAGTATTAAATAATGTTGGTTTTTTATTGAGAGGTGAGCGTAACAAGTGCTGAACCAGCTCAATAATCACATTAGATTTAATAGTATTATTTTCATCGGCAATTTTTAAGCGTGTTGCCTTAGATATCAGGTGATTATTAACCGCCCAAGCAAGCACATTTAACAGTGAATTATGTTGATATAAAGGTGTTTTTGAAAGAGAGAGGGCTTGATCATCAATACACCAGTTATGAGATCGTTTTTTACGATATAAGTAAGCATATTCTTCTGCTTGCCGAGGAAAAAATGCCAGTGGTAGCCGACTTAACGTGTCGGCCTGCTCATTAAACAAGAGTTCAAATTTTTGTTGTAACTGTAGGCGTTTTGGGGATGTGTCTAATTTTTTCTGTTGTGAAAAAGCAGATAATGCGGCCAAAGAGTCATCCAGTTGCGTGCGCACTCGCTGATATAAGCTGTGAGATTGACGGTAGTGTGACTGCCATACTTGATCCAGTTGTTCAGCAAGATTGTCTTGCCATTTCCAGTCTTCAATTTTAGATTTTATAAATTTTCTACGCCATGGATAAGTTGCTTGGGCGACCTTTTTTGATAGTAACTCTTTACTTCTTAGGTAAATAGACTGTTGGGCTAACGCCAAGATTGATGGGGCGGCAGTTTGTTGGCAAATAAAGCTATATTTTAAACTATTGATGTCTAATAACATGGGATCTGTTTCACCATCAATAACGGCTTGTTTTAAGAGATGACTCAATGGTAACGTATCAGATTGTGTGTGGTTTTTAAGTAAACAGTTGAAATAAAGAAGATCAAGGCATGACTCCAAACTTTGATCTAAAGCTTTTTCAATGTTAGCTGAAGCTAAATCAAAAAGGTCTTGACCGGAGAGTGCGGGGATATCACCAAAATCAATAGCTTCTTTTGCATAGCGCAGCGTGTATTTTTGTGTGCTCTCTTCAACTTCTTCCATCCACCAAGAGGGTGAATTACCTGCAAGTAAAAGACCTGAAGAATAGAGTAAATCTAAGTCATTGGCAGAAAGATTGGCGGTTGATAATTTTGCTTCATCAAAGAGTCTGATTTTAAGATAAATACCTTCTTTTTTAGCCCAAGAAGATATAGCTACTGATTTTTGTTTGAGGAGTGTTTGCTGTGCTTCAGAAAGAGGTTGAGCATAGATAATCCATAATTCAAATGCATCATGTGAATCATGGCTAAGAATGCCACTTTTGTTAATAAGGTAAAGCGCCCGGATTGGGTATCGGTGCAATGCACGACGCGTATAACGAAAGGCTTTATGATGGCTTTTAGCCGCATCTAACGCTTGTTTACTGGGTTGATAATCAACAATGCCAACAGGTGTTTCTAAGTTTATATATCCGGGCAGGTTCTTTGAGTTTAGTTGAAATAAAAGAGGTAGAAAATGAAGTAAGTTTTGGTGTTTTGCAGGAAGCAAGCTACCTAACCGTTCAATTCTTTCACGGTTAAGCGCTTGAAATTTATCAATCATTTGAGCATCATCCATTAAAGGATTAACCCCTGTTTTTAGTGTCGAAAGTGACGCATACCAGTGAAGACCATCGCAATACCATGCTCATCTGCGGCGGCAATCACTTCATCATCACGCATTGAGCCGCCCGGTTGGATGACGGCACTTATACCTGCTTCTGCAGCAAGATCTAAGCCATCACGGAACGGAAAGAACGCATCTGATGCCATTACCGCACCGGGCACATTTAATCCGGCATTTTCTGCTTTGATACCTGCAATACGGCTACTAATGACTCGGCTCATTTGGCCCGCACCAATGCCCACGGTTTGTTGTTTGCTGACATAAACAATGGCATTAGATTTAACAAATTTAGCGACACGCCATGCAAATAACAGATCTAACATTTGGGCATCAGTCGGTGCTTTTTTGGTGACGACTTTCAATTCATCTTGTGTCACTAAAGCAGTATCGCGATCTTGTACCAATAAACCACCGGTTACCCGTTTGAAGTCTAAACCTTCAGTCTGTTGAGCCGGGAATTCACCACAGCAAAGTAGGCGAACATTCTTTTTAGCACTGACGACTTGTTTGGCTTCTTCGCTGATTGAAGGTGCAATTATCACTTCTACAAATTGGCGGTCAACAATGGCTTGTGCTGTTTTAGCATCTAACTCACGGTTAAAAGCGATGATGCCACCAAAGGCTGAGGTGGTATCTGTTTGATAAGCTAAATCATATGCCGTTAATAAATTATTAGCTGTTGCAACGCCACATGGGTTGGCGTGTTTTACGATGACACAAGCTGGAGACTCAGGGAATGCTTTAACACATTCGAGTGCGGCATCCGTGTCGGCAATATTATTGTATGAAAGCGCTTTACCTTGAATTTGAAGCGCTGAACTAATTGTGCCCGCCTCAGGGGCTGACTCAGTATAAAAAGCGGCTTTTTGATGCGGGTTTTCACCATAACGCATTTCTTGTGCTTTATTGAATTGGGTATTAAATGTGCGTGGGAAATCAGCTTCACCTTCTGCGGTAATTTTGCCTAAATGATTGGCTATTGCGCCATCATAATGGGCGGTATGCTCAAATGTTTTAACCGCCAAATCGAAACGGGTTGCATCATCAACGCCCCCATTTGATTTAATTTGATCAATTACACGGCTATAATCAGCCGGATCAATTAAGACGGTTACAGAAGCGTGATTCTTAGCGGCGGCACGCAACATGGTCGGGCCACCAATATCGATGTTTTCAATTGCCATTGGCAAGGTGCAATCATCACGAGCAATGGTAGCTTCAAATGGATATAAATTCACTATCACCAAATCAATTGGAGCAATATCATGTTCAGCCATAATCGCTTCATCTGTGCCACGTCGACCTAGTAAACCACCATGAATTTTAGGATGTAAAGTTTTAATTCGACCATCCATCATTTCAGGAAAGCCAGTGTGTTCTGATACTTCTTTTACGGGCAAACCAGCTTCTTGTAATAATTTAGCTGTACCGCCAGTTGAAAGTAGTTCAACTCCTAATTGAGTAAGCTGTTGGGCAAGTTCTAAAACGCCTGATTTATCTGAGACGCTAAGTAGTGCACGTTGGATTTTGTTCATGAATTGTTTCCGAGATTAATATGTGATTTGGCGCTATAGATCGTATGTTTTTAATTTTTTTCGTAAAGTCCCGCGGTTTAAGCCTAAAATTTCAGCTGCGCGACTTTGATTGCCATTGGTATGATCTAATGTCGCCTTAAATAGAGGCGCTTCGACTTCTGCTAATAACATGTCATAAAGATTAGCTGCGCTGTGACCATCAAGCTGTTTAAAATAGTCTTTAAGTGCTGTTTCAACACACTCACTTAGTGGGGCATGTTTCTCAGCATCAGCCAAGCTAAAACATTGATCTGGTTTTGAGTTGGAACTATCTGTCATGCGGCATCCAGTTGGGCAAAAAACTGTTCGGTGAATGCCAGTTGTTGCTCTGGTAATTCAAGCGTGTTCATATGTTGGCGGAAAGGATTGCCATCACGAAGGCCTTTACTGTACCAAGCTATATGTTTACGTGCCATGCGAACTCCTGTGTATTCTCCATAGAAATCGTACAGGGTATGCAGGTGTTCAATCAAGGTTTGTTTTACTTCTGATAAGTTCGGGTCAGGTAGAATCTCACCATGCGTTAAAAAATGATTTATCTGTTGGAATATCCATGGGTTACCCTGCGCAGCACGGCCGATCATTAAACCATCAGCTTGAGTGTGGTTGAGCACTTCTTTTGCTTTGGCAGGGCTATGAATATCACCATTAGCGATAACGGGTATCGATATTGCTGATTTAATCTCTGCAATAGTATCGTATTCGGCATCACCACGATAAGCGTCAGCACGGGTGCGGCCATGAACGGCTAATGCTTGGATGCCTGATTGTTCAGCGATTCGAGCAATATTAACGCCATTGCGATTATCACCATCCCAGCCGGTACGAATTTTTAAAGTAACAGGTGCATCAACAGCGTTGACCACCGACTCTAATATTTGACCTACCAAAGGCTCATTTTGTAATAAAGCTGAACCGGCCATCACATTACACACTTTCTTAGCAGGGCAACCCATATTGATATCAATAATATGTGCGCCTTGATCAATATTGTGTTGTGCTGCTTCAGCCATCATCTTCGGATCAGTGCCAGCGATTTGAATTGATCTTGGTTCAGGTTCGCCATCATGGTTGGCGCGTAATAATGACTTCTTACTCGCCCATAAAGATTTATTTGCAGTGATCATCTCCGAAACCACCATTCCAGCACCAAGACGGCGGCATAACTGTCGAAAAGGGCGATCTGTCACGCCTGCCATAGGTGCCAAGAATAGATTATTCGGTAGGGTGTATTGACCAATTATCATAATAATAGTTTTAGTGTTGACTTGGCTTGAGCTGTACTTCAGTTACAGGATGAGCTTGATAGTGATTGTTTTTATCGACTTGATAACGATTAAAGATACTATATTTTCCATTCTTATCAAATTGAAAGACGATAAAGCTTTCTTTTATCTCTCCACGTTCAGCGCCGGGAACACCTGCTGGCATACGAGGAACTGCGAGCCCTCTGATATCAGGTTTTGCCAGTAACAATCGTTTTATATCATCAGCAGGAACGTGCCCCTCAATGATATAACCATTAATAATAGCAGTATGTGATGATTTCATCTTTGCGGGGAGATGTACCTGTTCATTCACATAAGCAAGATTATTAGTGGGAATATCGGTGATGTTAAAGTTATTTTGTTTAAGGTGTTTCATCCATTTTTGGCAACAGTTACAGCTTATATTTCGATACACTTTGATATCTAAACTACCCTCATAGGGAACATAAGATCGCGCCCATTCATTGTCTGCATAACTACGGAATACAGTAAATAACAGTATGAATAATAATAGTATTTGAGATAGTTTCATTTTATTATCGGCGTTGCCCGACAATTCTTACCCATTCATCCTTAACTACGGCCGCTTGCATTTCAAACCTAGGCTTATAGCTTTCACTAACCTCATCAGCCTGTACGTCTAAAATGCCAGATAATACAATAGTTGCGGATGGTGAGCATAAAGTAGCTAAGCGATCGACTAATGATTGCAGTGGACCCGCTAGAATATTAGCCAATAAGAGGTCACAGGTCATTATTGGGCAATCATCAGGTAGATAAGTATCAATTTGAACACCATTACGCTCGGCATTCGCTTGAGTTGCTTCTAATGCTTGAGGATCGGTATCAACACCAATCACTTTTTTTGCACCAAGCAAAGCGGCGGCAATCGCTAAGATCCCTGAGCCGCAACCATAATCAATTACAATTTTATCTTTCACATCTGCTTGGTCGAGCCAGTTTAAACATAAGGCGGTTGTCGGATGTGTGCCCGTGCCAAATGCTAAACCGGGATCGAGCATAATATTGACGGCATTTTCATCCGGTGGTGTATGCCAGCTAGGGCAAATCCAGAGTCGTTCACCAAAGCTCATTGGATGGAAATTATCCATCCATTCACGAACCCAATCTTTATCTTCAACCGCTTCAATTCGATAGTTTGGCACAGTATCAGGTGCCAGCATGCCCGTTAATAGTTGAATGATTAAGTTGGTATCAATTTCAGCATCAAACAGGGCGATAACATTAGTCGCCGCCCATAAAGGTGTGGTGCCAATTTCTGGTTCATAGATCGGTTGATCTTCATTATCTTGAAATGTCACCGCGCTTGCGCCACACTCTGACAACACATCAGATAAGTGATCTGCAGTATCAGGTGTGCTGTCGAAAATAAATTGGATCCACGCCATCGGGTGTTGCTATGCTACAAGCCGAGTTTCTTTTCAAGATAGTGGATATTGGTGCCACCTTCTTGAAAATTAGCATCGTTCATGATGTCTTGTTGCAAGGCGACATTCGTTTTAATGCCTTCAATGCCAATTTCACTTAATGCCGTGAGCATACGTGCAATTGCAGATTCGCGGGTTGGGCCGTGAGCGATTAATTTGCCAATCATAGAATCATAATTAGGCGGCACACTGTAGCCACTATAAATATGCGAATCCATGCGAATACCTACACCGCCAGGAGCATGATAATGGGTAATTTTACCTGGGCTAGGCATAAAGGTTTTTGCATCTTCAGCATTGATTCGACATTCAATCGCATGGCCATTTAATACAATATCATCCTGAGTGAACGATAAAGGTTCACCTGCGGCTATTTTGATTTGTTCAGCGACTAAATCAATGCCCGAAATTTGCTCAGAAATAGTATGTTCAACTTGGATACGGGTATTCATTTCAATGAAATAAAATTCACCATTTTCATATAAAAACTCAAAAGTACCTGCACCATGATAATCAATGCGAACACAGGCATCAGCACAAATCTTACCCATCTTGGCACGTAGTTCAGCTGAAATTCCGGGTGCCGGTGCTTCTTCTACTACTTTTTGATGACGGCGCTGCATCGAGCAATCACGTTCACCAATATGAACTGCGTTACCATGTTTATCTGCGAGCACCTGGAATTCAATATGGCGAGGGTCTTGGAGGAATTTCTCCATATAAACCATACCGTTACCAAATAATGATTTTGCTTCACTTTTTGTTAGCGCAATGGCATTCGTTAAATGAGCTTCACTATGCACTTCACGCATACCGCGACCACCACCACCACCAGAGGCTTTAATAATTAGAGGATAGCCAATTTCTCGTGCAAGACGAAGATTGGTTTCTATATCATCGCCAAGACCGCCATCAGAGCCGGGTACGCAAGGCACGCCAGCATCCTTCATTGCCTTGATAGCTGATACTTTGTCACCCATCATGCGAATGGTTTCTGATTTAGGGCCGATGAAGATGAAGCCACTTTGCTCAACACGTTCAGCAAAGTCTGCATTTTCAGATAAAAAGCCATAACCTGGGTGAATAGCAGAAGCATCAGTAATCTCAGCTGCACTAATTAATGCAGGTTCGTTTAAGTAGCTTTCAGTTGAAGGTGCAGGCCCGATACAAACCGTTTCGTCAGCTAATAAAACGTGTTTTAAGTCGCGATCCACATCAGAGTGCACAGCAACAGTTTTAATGCCAAGTTCTTTGCAGGCTCTTAGAATTCGAAGGGCAATTTCGCCTCGATTCGCAATAACAATTTTTTCGATCATGGTAATTTAATCCGTAGTGTTAGACACGATGTCACGAAAATGTGACATTATTCGATGATAATTAAAGGTTCATCAAATTCTACTGGATGTCCATTTTCAACTAGAATTGCTTTCACAGTACCGCTGCGATCGGCTTCGATTTGGTTAAACATTTTCATTGCTTCGATAATGCAGATGACATCACCTTCAGCCACTGTTTGACCAATTTCAACGAATGAAGGAGCTTCAGGTGAAGATGAACGATAGAACGTGCCCACCATTGGTGACTTAACAGCATTAGCAGTATTATCAGCAGGTACTTCAGCTACTGGTGTAGCAGGCGCTGCGACAGCTGCAGGAGCAACGGCAGGTGCAGCCATCATTACGGGGGCTGTAGTACTATTGCGGCTAATTCGAACTGATTCTTCACCTTCGTGAATTTCAATTTCAGCTACATCTGATTGTTGTATTAAATCAATCAGTTTTTTGATTTTACGAATATCCATGGATAATCCTATTGGGTAGTGTGTTTAATCGCTGCTTGTAAAGCCAGCTCATAGCCTTGTGATCCCAAACCACAGATAACACCAACGGCGATATCTGAAAAATAGGATTGATGGCGAAAAGATTCTCGAGCATGCACATTAGATAAGTGCACTTCGATAAAGGGTACTTCAACCGCAGATAAAGCATCACGTAAAGCAACGCTAGTATGAGTAAATGCAGCCGGATTGATAATAATAAAGTCGGTGTCATTTGATTGTGCTGCCTGAACTTTATCGACTAAATCATGTTCGGCATTGCTTTGAAAGCTTTCTAGAGTGTGCCCGTCGTTAGTGGCGAGTGACTGCAAGCGGTTTTCAATATCAGCTAGGGTGTTAGCACCATAATGTTCTGGCTCGCGCGTACCTAAAAGGTTTAAATTGGGGCCGTGCAGCACTAAAAATTTTGCCATTGGGTGTTTGCACCTAAAAGTCACAATGAAATATGGGAGAATTTTGCACCACTGAGAACAAAATGTCCAGATATTTCAGAGAAAAAACGGCTTTTTGTCGCTAAATGTGTCGAAATGAACGTTTAGCTATTGTTTTGCTAAATTTACAGTATGTTGAATAAGCTGAGCGGGCTCAATCATGCCTATCAGGCGAGCTTGAGGCTGTTCTTGTCCCTGTTTATCGAAAAATAACATAGTCGGGGGGCCAAATAAGCCAAAATGTTTTAATAGATCTTTATGTTGCTGAGTATTGGCAGAAAGATCAATTTGTAATGTAAGTGTATTTTCTAGGGCTTTAATAACGCTGGGATCTTGAAAGGTTGTTGCTTCCATTCGTTTACATTCCACACACCAATCGGCATAAAGATCTAACATAACAGGCTGTGATGTTTGAGCGAGCTTTTGTTTAAGCTCAACTAAATCATTGACCTTAGTAAAGGCTAAGCCGTGCGCTGCTTTTGTTGTGTTGGCATTGCTAGTCGATATGGCATGTAAAGGCTGCCAAACAGAATGACTACCACTCGCCCCGCCTATCATTAACAAACCACCATATATTAATAGAATAAGCCCGAGGCCTTTCCATAATTTGTCCCAACCATTGGAATCAATGCTGAGCGAATTCAACGCACCTAAATATACGGCACTCATAATTAGTAGTGCGCCCCAAAGTAATAGGCTGACCCAACCTGGAATAATGCGTTCGAGCATCCAAATGGCCAATGCCAACATTAACACACCAAATACGCTTTTAATTGTATTCATCCATGTGCCCGCTTTGGGTAATAAACTACCTGCCGATGTGCCAATAATAAGCAAGGGGATCCCCATGCCCATACTGAGCGCAAATAATGCGAGCCCGCCTAGAACAGGATCACCATGTTGCCCAATAAAAATTAATGCTGCAGCCAGTGGTGGCGCCAAACAAGGGCCAACAATCAGACCTGAAAGCAAGCCCATCAAGGCGGCGCCTGCTATTTTTCCACCTTTTTGTTGATGGCTGATTTGATGGAGGCGGTGTTGCAGGGCATGAGGCAGCTGTAGCTCAAATAAGCCAAACATAGAGAGTGAAAGAATAACAAAAAGTGCACTGAAGCTACCAATGATCCATGGGTTTTGGAATAGTGCTTGAACATTCTCACCTAATAAACCGGTCAAAATGCCTGCGGCTGTATAAGTGATAGACATTGCGAGCACATAGGCTAACGATAGAACAAAAGCGCGATGGGTGGTGATTCGTTCTCCTTCACCGACAATAATGCTTGATAAAATGGGAATCATCGGGAAAACGCAGGGCGTGAACGACAGCAATAAACCTACCCCAAAGAAAATGAATAAGATTTTGCCAAGGCTATCTTTTTCTAAACTTTGTGTGAGGCGATCTTGTTCAGATCTTATTGTTGGCGCTGTTACAACGGCCGTATCTTGCATAACACCCGTCGTCGCGGCGGCGGGTAAAGTAAGCGTAACTTCTTTTTCTACCGGCGGATAACAAATATGAAATGTTTCTGAACACCCTTGATAATGCGCTTTTAAAATAACTTCTTGTGCTTTAGCAGAGCGATTGAGAGGCAAAGCGACATCAACATCAAAGGCATAAACCTCTGTTAGCCCAAATAACTCATCCATCTTATTTTCACCGGCAGGCAGTGAAACAGTGCTGATTTTCACATCTGTAGGGCTGAGAATTTCAAAACTCATTTTATTGCGATAGAGATAATTACCTTCAGCAACCTTCCAGCGTGCAGTGATCGTTTGTGGATCGGTGACGACCGCAGAAAACACAAAGGCAGTATCGACATCAGGCGGCACATCAAAATCATTATTTATGCCGAGACTATCTAACAGACCTGATCGCGCGTGAGCACTGATTGAAAGCACTAGAAGTAGTAGTAAGAAATATTTTCTCATAACAAGAGGTTTCCACAAAGCTATGTAGTAACTGACTATTCTAACAGTCGATTGTTTCAGAGTTTAGCTAAAATAATATATTTAATACACTACTGTAATAATTTTGTAATAATGTGGCCACAATTAATTGATGTGTGGGAACTAGAAACGTGGAAATTAAAACAATGAATCAGCTAGAAAAAGAGGCATTAAAAACAAGCTATGGTGAATTTGCCCGAATAGGAGGGGCGTTACTGTTCCTTGCTGCCGTTCTTATCTACAGTTTTTCTACAAGTGGCAATGTTGAAAATAGCCTGTTCCTTGCTGTTGCCGCTGTCTTTGGCGCGTATATGGCGATGAATATTGGTGCCAATGATGTAGCCAATAATGTTGGCCCCGCAGTAGGTGCAAAAGCGTTAACCATGGGCGGCGCGATACTTATCGCCGTGGTATTTGAAGCGGGAGGTGCCTTTATTGCTGGTGGTGAAGTGGTATCAACTATCAAAAAAGGTATTATCGATATTGATGCATTTGGCACCGATACCGATAGTTTTTTATGGGCAATGATGGCGGCTTTATTAGCGGCGGCTTTATGGCTTAACCTAGCCACCATGGCCAAAGCGCCGGTTTCAACAACACATTCTATTGTTGGTGGTGTAATGGGTGGCGGCATCGCTGCCGCAGGCTTTGGTATCGTTGATTGGGGCACAATGGGTAAAATTGCGAGCTCATGGGTTATTTCACCGGTTATTGGTGGCATCATTGCTGCAGCATTCCTATTTTCAATTAAAAAAACCATTGTCTATAAAGATGACAAAATGGCCGCATCAAGCAAATGGGTGCCTATTTATGTTGCTTTAATGGCATGGGCATTTGTAACGTATTTAGTATTAAAAGGGCTTAAAAAGATTTGGCCGCAATTACAAGCCGGCTTTAATGACATTATGTTCTTTAGTGTTGAAGCCACTAAAAAACCAAGTTTTGCTACCGCATTATTGATTGGTGCAATCGTTGCCGTAATCGTCTATTTCTGGATGAGAGCGCGAATTGGTAGTCGCTTGAAAAGCTTAAAAAACAACCGTAAAAGCGTTAATAAACTATTTACTATCCCACTGATCTTTGCAGCGGCATTATTAAGTTTTGCACATGGAGCAAACGATGTGGCGAATGCGATTGGTCCACTAGCGGCAATTAATGATGCGGTGATGACAGGTGGAATATCAGCTAAAGCCGGCATCCCAATTTGGGTGATGGCTGTTGGTGCATTAGGTATTGCCATTGGTTTAGCTTTGTATGGTCCACGACTTATCAAAACTGTCGGTAGCGAAATTACTGAATTAGATCAAATGCGTGCTTTCTCGGTAGCCATGGCGGCGGCAATTACCGTGATTATTGCCAGCCAATTAGGCTTGCCGGTGAGCTCAACACATATTGCCATTGGTGGTATTTTTGGTGTTGGCTTTTTGCGAGAGTGGCTCGAAGTCACCAAATCAATTGAAAAAGAAATAAGGCAAGATAAAAAAGAAATAAAACATGATAAAAAGACCTTAAATAAGTTGAATGATGAGTTAAACAAACTGAACAAAAAGAAAACAAAATCTGAACAAGATTATCAGCGTATAACTGATCTTTACCGCGCTATAGATAAAGAAGAAGACGAACTAAAAAAAGCCGTTAAAGAATTGAAGAAAGATCAAAAAACGCTTTATGTTAAACGTGATGCCATTAAGAAAATTGTTACGGCATGGGTGATTACTGTACCTTCTGCGGCGGTGATGGCGGCGGGGATTTTCTATATGATAAAAGGGATTATGAGTTAAGTCTTATTATGATAAACTCATATATAAAGGCCTCATTTGAGGCCTTTTTTACGTAAACTTAACTAAATGAAACGCGCGCAAAAAATCCTACAATCTACCTTTGGTTATGACGAGTTTCGTCATGCTCAGCAGGAGATAATTCAAACCCTGCTTGATGGTGGCGATGCTTTGGTGTTGATGCCTACGGGTGGGGGTAAGTCTTTGTGTTATCAGATCCCTGCTCTTGTTCGTGAGGGTACGGCGATTGTTATTTCACCTTTGATTGCTTTAATGCAAGATCAGGTGGATGCTTTGCAGCAGTTGGGGATTAAGGCGGCGTTTCTTAATTCTAGTCAAGGTATTGGTGAGGCGCGCGTTATTGAGCAGCAGTTACTTGATGGTGAATTAGATCTGCTTTATGTTGCGCCTGAGCGATTGTTGATGCCACAAATGATGGCGTTGTTGGATCAATGCCCGTTGGCTCTTTTTGCTATTGATGAGGCGCATTGTGTATCGCAATGGGGGCATGATTTTCGGCCTAATTACCAACAATTAAAGTTATTGCATGAGCGTTATCCTACGGTTCCTCGTATTGCTTTAACCGCAACGGCTGATCGACGTACTCGTGATGAGATTATTGCTCAACTGCAATTGGGTGATGCCGATGTTTTTGTAAATAGCTTTGATCGCCCTAATATTCATTATGCAATTTCAGAAGGTAATAACCCTAAGCAACGTTTATGGAAATTTCTTGAGCAAAATCACCCTGATGATGCCGGTATTGTATATTGTTTGTCGCGCAAAAAAGTGGAGCAAACGGCTGAGTGGCTGGCAGATCAAGGGCGATTAGCCTTACCTTATCATGCGGGCTTGCCTCAAGAAGTGCGGCAGCAAAATCAACAACGGTTTTTACGTGAAGAAGGTGTCATTATTGTGGCCACCATTGCCTTCGGCATGGGCATTGATAAACCTGATGTGCGCTTTGTCGCGCATTTAAGTTTGCCTAAAAGTATTGAAGCTTATTATCAAGAAACGGGGCGAGCAGGTCGCGATGGCGAGCCTGCTAATGCGTGGATGGCGTATGGTCTGCAAGATGTGATTACGCTTCGGCAATTCACTCAGGATTCTAATGCCGATGAACAGCATAAGCGTGTTGAATATCACAAGTTAGAATCAATGTTGGGTTTGTGTGAATTAACCACCTGCAGGCGGCACACACTGCTCGCATATTTTGATGAGCAGGGTGCAGATCAATGTGGGCATTGTGATAATTGTCAAAACCCGCCCGAAAAATGGGATGGCACCGAGCCTGCTCAAAAAGCATTGTCGTGTATTTATCGAACCGATCAGCGTTTTGGGGTCACCTATATTGTTGATATTTTATTAGGTAAAAGTGATGAGCGTATTCAACGTAACGGCCATGACAAGTTAAGTACATTTGGAATTGGTAGTGATTTTTCAGTTGCCGAATGGCGTGGTATTTTTAGGCAGTTAATTGCCTTGGGTTATTTAGGTGTCGATATGGAACGTCATGGTGCATTACGCCTAACTGAAAAATGCCGCGCATTATTGCATGGTGAACAAAAGCTAGCACTGCGCAAACAAGCTAAAGCAGAAAAAGTTGCCAAAAAATCTAAACAGAAAACAACCGTTCGGCCGCAAGACAACCCATTATGGGAAGCGTTACGAGCACTACGAACTACGCTAGCAGAAGAGCATGGCGTGCCCTCATTTGTAATTTTTCATGATGCCACCTTGCAAGAGATGGTTAAGAAACGCCCTCAGACATTGAGTGATTTTAATAAGATTTCAGGAGTAGGAGGTCAAAAACTGTCACGTTATGGTCAAGCCTTTATTGATGAAATAAAACAATACCCCTTAGCTGAGTTATTAGATAATCGGTTAAGCGAGACTGTAAATAATACGCTGATGCTCTATCAACAAAACCTTAGTATTGAAAATATTGCCCAACAACGTGCGCTTGGAACGAGCACCATTTATACGCATTTAGCTGATGCAATAGAGGCTGGACTACTAGATGTGCGTGATGTGATTGAATTAGATGACGCCCGTTATAATGAGGTTGTTAGCTTAATCGAATCGTTTTCCGAAGAGGAAAAAGGGCGGTTGAAGCCTGTTTTTGATGAATTAAAAGGTGAAGTCGAATACGGTATTTTAAAGTGCATTCAAGCGGGATTGTAGGGTATTGTTACAAAACTGTAATATAGTGAAGGTATGATGAACTGATTAAAGTAAAGTCAGGGATTATAAATATGGCAACCACAATTTTAGTAGTAGAAGATGATATAGCAATTCGCGATATGATTTGTTTTACACTTAGGCATTCTGGGTTTGTTTGTGAACCGGTAAGTGATGCTGAAAAAGGCTTAGCATGGTTAAAGGATAAACAAGCTGATTTGATCTTGCTCGATTGGATGTTACCGGGCATTGATGGCATTGAGTTTATTCGGCGTCTGCGCGCTAATGAATTTCTGGCAGCCATTCCCGTCATCATGTTAACGGCTAAAGGCGAAAGCGAAGATATGGTTAAGGGTTTGAGTGTGGGAGCGGATGATTATGTAAATAAGCCGTTTGCACCAACAGAGCTTGTTGCCAGAATCAAATCATTATTACGCCGTTGTCAGCCTCCAGAAACAGATGGAGAAAACCAATTAGAGTTTTCTGGTTTGCTGTTAGATCTTAAAAGCCATCGTGCAAGTGTCGATGGCCAGCGAATTGATTTAGGACCAACAGAATTTCGTTTGCTCAATTTCTTTATGAAAAATCCGGAACGCGCATATAGCCGAGGTCAACTGCTTGATCAAGTCTGGGGCGATATGGTTTATATCGAAGAGCGCACTGTGGATGTGCATATCCGACGTTTACGCAAGGCCTTGGAGCCATCAAAACACGATGGTTTAATTCAAACGGTACGTGGGGTGGGATATCGTTTCTCAGCAGAATAATAAGATAAGTGTAATAGCAAAATGAGTTGGGATTATTGGCGAATATTAACCATTGTCAGCTTGGTGGGGTTTGTTGGGCTACTGTTTGATCAAATGATTCTATTTATGTTTATTGCGGCCTTGTTTTATACGTTTTGGTTGCAGAAAAAATGGAATCAAATGTGGTTATGGATTCAAAACCCAAAAAAACATGAGCCGCCCTCTGCGGAAGGCGCGATTGATGATATTTGTCGCCGTATTGAGAGTGTGCGCCAACAAAATAAGTCACGTAAAAAAAGGCTGGCGGATTATCTAAAGCAATTTCAAGCCGCAACGGCTGCATTACCTGATGCTGTTGTTGTGTTAGGTCCGCAAGGTCAGGTGGCTTGGGCAAATACAGCATCAAAAGAGTTATTAGGAATTGTCTGGCCGCGCGACAGCCATGTACGTGTGCATAATTTGATTCGCGATCCTGTTTTTCAAGGATTGCTGGCTTCCCCTAAAAAGAAAGCTAAGATTGTGACCTCACCATTAAGTTCAGATCTCTATTTAGAGATGAAAATTGTTAATTATATGGGCGATGGTCGATTATTGATTGCCCGTGATATGAGCCAAACCGTTA
>Ga0256840_1002379_pt1 | contig 16659 bp, 10 predicted proteins | sample 355202metaG_FD_185969 | JGI IMG/M metagenome (GOLD analysis project Ga0256840, IMG submission 185969) | Hydrothermal vent microbial communities from Mid Atlantic Ridge, Atlantic Ocean - 355-202 | ecosystem: Environmental > Aquatic > Marine > Hydrothermal vents | place: Atlantic Ocean: Mid... | reverse complement strand
TGGAGCTGTTGGTAAGCTTTCTGTAGTAAACGAAGTTTCCGTACAGCCTGTTGCATTCCCTGTATTATTATATGCAATTACGGTTACATAATATGTAGTATTTTGATTAAAATCTGTTGCCGGATTGTAAGTTGTTGTATTACCTACATCAACATTATTTAAAATGTCATTTCCTCCAGATGTTGTTCCAATAGTTAAGTAATAACCCGTAGCGTTGGTTATTGGTGTCCAAATAATTGTAGTAGCAACTGACACATTAATTTCAGTATCATAAGGAAAAGTCAATTGTGTACAGTTTGGAGCTGTTGGAATGCTTTCCGTAGTAAACGAAGTTTCCGTGCAGCCTGTTGCATTTCCTATATTATTATATGCAATTACGGTTACGTAATATGTAGTATTTTGATTAAAATCTGTTGCCGGATTGTAAGTTGTTGTATTACCTACATCAACATTATTTAAAATGTCATTTCCTCCCGGTGTTGTTCCAATAGTTAAGTAATAACCTGTAGCGTTGCCTACAGCAGTCCAATTTAAATCAGTTGTAATTAATACGTCTGTAGCACCGTCTGCCGGTGTGGTTAATTGTGTACAGTTTGGAGTAGATTCGGTAGTTCCGGTTGTAAAACTATATTCTGTGCAAGTCAAAGTATTTCCACTTTGAAAATAAGGAGTAATTGTAACAAAAATTTGAGTATTGGTTGGTAAGTTAGTTGGTAAATTATATAGATTACTATCTTCCACATATACATTATTTACTATATTTGTTCCACCGGAAGTTGTTCCAATATTAATATAATAGCCACAAGCACCAAGATTTTCTGTCCAAGAAATACCTGAATTTATTGGTATATTTGTTGCACCATTTGCAGGCGAAATTAAATTTACACAAGATTCAGTATAATTAATAGTTAAATTAATATCATTTCTAACTAGTAAAAGATTTTTATTATTTGTTCCCGGTGGATTTGCATTTTCAAAAGGCACTAAATTACTTGTTATTTCACAGTGATATATAGCAGTATCACAACTGTTTAAGTTTGTTATGGTATGATTAGGACTATCGGGAGCACCTATAATTTCTACATTATCTTTAAACCATTTGTAGTGATTTTGAGCACCTCTAACAACAGTCGTTAGGGTGATATCATCACCGGCATTCCTTGTGAAATTCTCTATATTATTCACTTTGGCTTGTGGTGCGTAATCATAATCTGTCATTATTGGAAGTTCATAAGAGCCAAAAGTATTTGTTTCTATTAAAAATTGAACATATTGATTGTGTTGATTTTCAAAATCACCAAAATGGAAATTATTATCATTAAATCTAAATTTAAAATAATTAGTAGATGTGTTTACTAGACTTGCAAAATCAGGTATTGTACCATATAATTGATTAAAGCTAACATCAATTATATTAGAAGCTGAAATTCCATAATAATCTGATTTTATAATAAATAATTGATCTAAAATATCTGTACCTGTAAATAAGTTATGACTTACAATAAGACTTACCAACTGTACATTATGTGTAATATCTAAAGATTCTATTTGATTATTTGAAGCATCTAAATAGCGTAACTCTAAATTTTGAGATAAATCAAGACCGGTAGTGGTAAATAAGTTGTTATCAATAATAATACGGTTAAGATTAATATTGTGAGTAACATCTAAGTTAGGAAAAATGTTATTGGATAAAATTAAATATTTTAATTCTATATTCTGGGATAAATCAATTGTTGATAATTGGTTATTTGGTGCACGTAAAGTTTCTAAAAGGGTGTTTTGCGTAACATCCAAAGAGGTGAAATTGTTATTACTAACATCTAAGTTTTTTAATAAAGTGTTATTAGTTACATCTAACATGTTCATATCATTGTTAGAAAGCGATATGTCTGTTAATTGTAAATTTGTTGTGATGTCAATTACTAGTGGTGTAGTATCATTATTTCGGATATCTAAATGAGTAATATTGGGTACAGATGCCAAAGATACAGGATTGATAAAGTTATGTCCCCAAATAGTTAAATTTGTAAAAGTGCTTGTAGTAGGTAATATTAAGTTCTCTATATTGGTTGAGAATAAATCCAAACGTTCTAAAGCTATATAATTGGATAGGTCAACAGTTAAAAAGGTAATGCTACCCAAGTATACCTGTTTCAAAACAGATTGTTCATTTGGAAATATAACATTTACCGAAACAGCACTATTTGTTAATTTAAAATATTCTAAACCATCTAACAAAGAAAGGTCTATGTTGGCTACTGCAATATGGTAAATGTCTATTTTTTTTAGCGTATTTGTATTGGGTAATGTAAGACTCGTTAAATTTATAAAATAATATAACTTGAGGTCTTCCAAGAGAATATTTGAAGAAAGATCTAAGTTGGTAATTGGCGGATGTGGAGTTGCACCTGATAGTAATGAACCAATATCTAATTTTTTTAATGCTGTATTTTGAGATAAGTCTAAAGAAACCAATGCGTCATTATTACTAAAAACCAATTCTTCTAATTGTGTTAGAGTAGTTAAGGGTAGGGTGGTAAATTGGTTATTACCTAAATTCAAAGTTAACACGTTTGCAAAAACCTCTAAACCTGTAAAATCTGTAATGGTATTAGCAGAAATGGCTAGATTAGTAACAGCTAAAGCATCGGTGTTTAAAATATTTCCGTTTAGACCATTGGTGTCTATGCCTAAATCAATTAGGTTTTGTTCAAAATTAGTATCTGGTATTGCGGTAGTTTGAGCAATAATAGGAAAAGAGAACAAAAGAGCAATAAAAGTAGATAAAATACGCATACTTATATTTTTTTATAGAAAACAAAGTACAAATATAGTAATTATATAGAACTTTGTAGTTGATATCAAGTTCTTTAATCGTGTAGTATTGGAAGTTGCATTTATTATTTGAATTTAAGTTCTAACTAGAGTCTACTTTTTTAAGGCGCTAATTAATAGATGATTAAAATTAAGTGTATGGTCTAATATTTTTTACTGGACACTATTGATTTTAATTTATGGTAAATTACCTCCCTGTAATATCTCCTGAACCGGTAACTTTTGTGTTTTCATTTTCAGGATTGCCATAAAAGACAATATCTCCGGAACCTACTACTTTTGCTTCTATTTTATGATTTGCAAAAACCACAGAATCACCCGAACCGGTAACGTTTACTTTTACAATGTCAGCTTGTAAGTTTTTCGCTTTAAAATCTCCGGAACCTATGATTGAAGAATTTAAAGCTACGGTTTTTCCGGAGAGAGAAACATCGCCCGAACCTGTAATTTTTGAATTCACTTTGGTAACATCTAAATTTAATCTAATATCACCGGATCCCGAAAGTTTTACAGCCAATTTTTTTCCGGTAATGATATCATCACCAACCACATCGCCCGAACCGCTTAGTGTAATTTCTTCCAAATCTTTAAACGGAACCGTAATATAGATTCCTTTTTTAGTATTAATACTTACGCTGTTTTTCAGTTTGATAGTTAGCACATCACCGTTAACTTCGGTAATGATGTAATCCATTAAATTGCTTTCGGCTTTTATTTGGATTTTGCCTTCGTCACCCTTTACTAAAATAACATCAAAAAAACCGGAAACATTAACGGTATCATAGTTGTTTGTGTGTCGTGTTTTGGTAATTACATTACCATTTCCTTTAATGGTTTTACCTAAAAACCATTGTGCATTTAATTGCATACTGCTTAATAAAATGCTTAAAATTAATACTGTTTTTTTCATCTTTATTGTTTTAAATTAATTATTTGTTAATTAGGCGTAATGAGCCAAAATTCATTTCTATTTTAATTACTGCATTTGGATTTGGTCGATTAAAATAGCCTTGATAATGCTTGCTTGTAGATTTTATATTTTTTTTAGTAAAGGTAAAACCGGTATCGTATTTAATGCCTCCGTAACTTAAATCGATTGTAATATTTACACTTGCATCGTTATCGATTCCTACCTTTACACCTGTATAATCACTTGTAATAGCAACTAATCGAAATCCTTTTTTAATTTGATTAATACGTAAAGAACCATAATCAGCATCTACTTTTATTTCTTTAAAAATAGAGCCAAAATCCATCGATAAATAATCACCGTTACCGGAAATAAAATTGGCATTTTGAACACTTAATTTTCCGTAATCACAATTATATTTCAGTTTTTCTATATTTTCAAAATGGCTATATGTATAATCGGCATTAAGAATAATATTTTTGGAAGCATCGATACTAAAAGACGAATAATCTGCATTTATAGTACCTGATTTTATAAACTCGATAGTCGAATTTCTAGAATAATCGGTATTTATTTCGTTATCGGAATTGTTTAAACTTCCAATAATGATTTTACCATAATCACAGTTAATTTTGGTTTTTCCGTTTATTTCGTTGAGGTAAATACTTCCATAGTCATTGTAAATAGTTAAATTATTGTCTATTGGCATTTTAACAGAATAATTTATTTTGTAATTTAAGGATTGATTACTGTTAAAAACCCATGATAACCAAGATTTAGATTTGTTCTTTGAGATGTGTGTTTTGGCAGAAACTTGATCTGAAGTTTGTTCAAATTCAATATTGATATTTTCCAGTTTATCTAAAATAGCATCTTGATCGCTACCTTCAACGGTTATGGTTATTAAAAAAACGATTCGGTTTTCATTCCAAGTAGTAATATCCACATTACCAAATTGATTGGAAATATACACCAGATTATCTGGTGTTACAGTAAATTCTTTTTCTATGGTTTTGGTTTCTTTTTGTCTAAAATTAGTTCCATTTGCAACGATAGTTAGTGGAAGTAGCCAAATTAAAAAGAGGAATGTTTTATGTATTTTGAATTTCATAATTGTTATTTTTTATGTGATTGTATTGTTCTAATGTATCTAGTAAATTCTGCAATATTAAAATGCGTTGTTGGTAATTTTGTAGCATTGCATAGATAATAGTTTTTTTGTTTTGCGAATTTTTTAAGTCTTTTTGTAGTTTTTGAAATTCATTATCTAATATCTGCATTTGCAGAAAAGCATCGTTGATAATTTGTTCATTTTCAGTATTTTTTTGAGCATTTACTTTTTTTAATTCGTCTTTGATTACTTGCGAAAAATAAGTTTCCGTTTGCCGGAATTGTGTATCTGTATTTAACGTGTTTTGCTGTTTTTTTACAGCTATAAATCCGATACTTATAAATAACAAAAATACTGCTGCAATACGGATGTATTTTAGTAACGGATATTTTGATTGCTTTTTTAATCGATTTTCAAAACGATTAAAATGACCAATATTTGGTTCTTCAATGTTAAATTGATCTTGTAATTGTTGTATTTTATCTTCTAAATTCATTTTCAAAGAAGTTTTAGTTTTTCCTTTAATTTCTTTTTTGCTCTTGAGATAGTTGTTCTCACTTGCTGGTTATTGGTATTTAATATCTGAGCTATTTCTTCATTATCAAATCCTTCGATTAAACTTAAATTAAGCACCAAACGATAATTTGGTTTTAGTTCTTTAATCGCTAAAACTATTTGCCTTGCTGTTGTGTTTGTGTAATCTTCATTGCTTGTTTCTTCTTCCGGTTCACCGATATTTTCTATTGGTTTTAAATTATCTTGCCATAATTCCGTTTTGTTATTTTTTTTAAGTTGCGTTAAACTTTTATTAATTACAATCCGTTTTAACCAAGAACCAAATGGCACAAAATCTTTACCGAATTTAGATTCTGATTTAAAAGTACTCAATTTTGAAAAAGCAGTAAGAAACGATTCTTGCATAATATCTTCAGCTTCAAAACTATCGTTTAAAATCCGGTATGCCGTGTTATACATTGCTTTGTAATAACACCTGTATATTTTGGTATGAGCACTTTGTTCGCCTTTAAGACACCTCTTAATAAGTTGTGCTATGTCGGTTGTTTGGTTCTGCAAAATTTCATTTCTTATATTAAAGACTGCTACTTTTCTGATTTGTTACAGTTTGGCATAAAGTTACATTTTTTATCTTTACCTTGGTATCTAATTTTAAAAACCTATCTTTGCAAACTACAATAATAGAAATGAATGTTTTTGAAAAAGATATCATTTCAAAACAATCATTTATGACATTTAAAGAATTAGGATTACAAGACAACATTTTAAAAGCTGTTGCCGAAAAAGGATATACAAAACCTTCATTAATCCAAGAAAAAGCAATACCGCAAATTTTACAAGGGAAAGATATTTTGGCTTCCGCACAAACAGGAACCGGAAAAACAGCTGGTTTTACGTTGCCTATGTTGCAAAAATTAGAAGCAACAAAACATCCAAAATACCGACCAATACGTGCATTAATATTAACACCAACGAGAGAATTGGCAGCACAGATATACGATAATATTTTGGCATATAGCAAATATTTAGACATCCGTACAGCTGTTATTTTTGGAGGTGTAAAACCGGCTAAACAAATTTCAGCAATCAACAGAGGAATTGATATTTTAGTTGCAACTCCGGGAAGGTTACTCGATTTGGAAGGGCAAAATAAATTGTCATTAAAACGTGTAGAATTTTTAGTTCTAGATGAAGCCGACAGAATGTTGGATATGGGATTTCAGAGAGATATTAATAAAATATTAGCTTTGTTGCCTAAAAACCGTCAAAACTTATTGTTTTCGGCTACTTTTTCAAAAGAAATTAAAAAATTAGCAAACGGATTTTTAACAAATCCCATAATGGTTGAGTCAGAACCGGAAAATTCAACTGTTGATAAAATTACGCAAAAAATTATTAGAACCGATAAGTCTAAAAAAACGGATTTAATAATTAAGTTGATTAAAGATGGAGATTGGCAACAAGTTTTGGTGTTTACCAGAACCAAACACGGTGCCAATCGTTTGGTTAAAAAAATGATTAGCAAGGGTGTGCAAGCAGCTGCAATTCACGGAAACAAAAGTCAGGGAGCTAGAACCAAAGCTTTGGCAGGTTTTAAAGACGGTTCAGTACGTGTTTTGGTAGCTACAGATATTGCCGCAAGAGGTTTGGATATTCCGTTATTACCACACGTTATCAATTTTGAATTACCTAATATAGCCGAAGATTACGTGCATAGAATAGGTCGCACAGGTAGGGCAGGAGCTAATGGTGAAGCAATTTCTTTAGTTAGTAGTGATGAATTGGAATATGTTAGAAGTATTGAAAAATTATTGGGTGATAAATTAAAAATGGAAATTATCCAAGATTTTGAACCAAGTAAAATTACACCTGATAACGAAAAACCGGTAACCAAAGATCAACGTCAAGCTAAGCAAAAACAATTTAGACAACGCAGAGATAAAAGAAAATCACCTCAGGGAAAAGCAACGTCTAATGCTTCACAAAAAAAGAGAAGTTATTCCAAAAACAGAAATACTAACCGATAATTTATTCTTTATAAGAAATTGAATAGCCAATTCCTTTAGAAGTTTTTATGTAGTTGTTATGTAGTTTTTTTCGTAATTTTCTAATGTGAACATCTAAGGTTCTTTCGCCAACAATAGTTTTGGTTCCCCAAACCTTACGGTAAATTTCTTCACGAGTAAAAACCTTTTCAGGCTTTTGTATAAAAAGGTGTAAAATTTCAAATTCCTTTTTTGGTAATTCAATTGTTTTTCCGTCTAAAAGCACTTTTCTGTTTTCGGGTTCTAAGGATAAATTTCCAATTTTTAAAACCGAATTTTTAGTATCGCGGTATTTTCTTTTTAACAAAGATTTTACTCTAACGATCAAGGTTCTTGGTCGTATCGTCTTTTTTACATAATCATCAGCTCCGGCTTCAAAACCGGCAATCTCGGAATAATCTTCGCCTCGAGCGGTAAAAAATAAAATTAAAGTATCTTCAAAAACCGGATTTTCACGCAGTAGTCTGCATGTTTCTATACCATCCATTATTGGCATCATCACATCTAATAAAATGATTTTTGGCAATTCTTTTTCGGCAACAGCGATTGCTTCTTTTCCGTTGGAGGCAGTATGTACGGTAAAACCTTCTTGTTTGAAATTATAACTTAAAATTTCAAGAATATCCGGTTCGTCATCTACTAAGAGTATGTGGTTTATATTATCCATATTCCAAAAGTAGTGAGTAGAAGTAAACCAAATGTAAATTTTAGTTTACCAAATTGTTACCAAATAAAAATCCCACATTTTTTTAATTGCGGGATTTTATGGTTGATAAATATTTTGTGTCTTAATATATTTTATAAGAAAAACTAATTCCAAATCCTACACCTCTTGAATAAGATCTATATGTTTCATTGTTCGCTTTATACGATTCAAATTCTTGTTTAAAATTGTTGTTTAATAAGTTTTTAGCAGTAGCACTTAGTTTAAATTGATTTTCTTTACCAAATTTATAAGAAGTTTTAAGGTTTAAACTGTTAAAAGGGATTTCGTAAATATCCGGAACAATTCCGCTACCTACTACGGCTAATTTTTTACCTTGTACATTATAACTTAAATTAAAATTGAATTTATCGGTATTAGCATTTATATATGAGTTTACTATATATGGAGCTTGTCCTTGCATCGTTCTGTATTGTTCTATTTTTTCGCCGGTTCTGGCATTTTCTTGTCGCAATTCGTATTCGGTTTTTCCATTGGTATTTACAATAACTTCTTTAGTGTTTACTTTAGAAACAATATAGGTGAAATTGGCACCTATTTGCCATCTTAGCTTTGCTTCTTCATTGTTTAGATTCTTTTTAAGTTCTAGTTCTGCTCCGTAAATAATTGCTTTATCTGTGTTTTTTGGTTGGATGTTATTCGGACTTAATTGAAAAGGTACAATTTCAATCGGATTTTTAAAATTTTTGTAAAAAGCACTTACCGAATACATTTCACCTTGATTAAAAAAGTTTTCGTAACGCACATCTAAATTGGTTATTTTCGTTTCTTTAAGATATAAATTTCCGATAAATAAATTTTGTGAAATAGGATCGTAAATATGTGCATTTGATTTTTCTTTAAATGACGGTCTTGCAACTGTATTTGAAAAAGACAAACGTAAATTGCTGTTATCAGTTACATTGTAAATAAAGTTTAAAGAAGGTAAAAATGCCATTTCATCATGTACTAATTTATTGATATGTGTGTTGTTGAGATAACCATCATATAAAATTTGTGCATTTTCTACGCGTAATCCGTAAATTGTTTTTAGTTTTTCACTTACTTGCAATTCGTGCATTGCATAAAATCCAATTGTATTTGCGGTTGCTAAATATTTATTGTCTAAATTTAAGTTTCCAACAACATATACACCACTTTGTGTACTTGCATTCCAGATATGATTATCAGTTAAAATGGTGTTTGGGTCTTCGTTAAAATCATTAAAATCGGATGTTTTATTAATGGAATAATCTAAAATATTATATTTTCTTACTTTATAGGTATCTGAAAAACCAACTTTAATTTTAGAAGCATCATCAGTAAATACTTTTGTTTTATAGGTAAAATCAGCTTTTGAAGAAAGGTTTTGTTCCTTTAATGTTCTATAATAACGATCGATTCCTGCTCCATCACCTAATTGTAATTGAAAGGTTTGCGTATCTTGATCGTAAGACAGTCTTGTAGAGCGTACGTCAGGTTCTAAAATAGTTGAATAACTAGGCGAAATTTTCCATTCTAATTTTAATTTGTCTTCTTTTAAATGATGCGTTCCGGATAGCAACAAATTACTCAATGATTTTTGAGAATACTGAATGGCATCTTTATATAAAGTAGCATTTGTAGCATCAAAATTTTGGGAAATATAGTCCGCAGCCTCACCATTACCATTTTGACTATGAAAAAAAGATAAGACATATTTACTTTTATCAAATTTAAAAGCAGTACCGATTAAACCACTCCAAATAACATTATTTTTACCGATACTTCCGGTAGTAACTTCCATTTTATCCAAGCGATTAATGTTTGGATCGGTATCTTTAAAATAAACGCCTTGTACAACATCATCGTAAAAAGTGTACGAGTTGGCATAACTGAAAGCTGTATTAAATCCGAAGGTAAATTTTTCTTTTTGGTATTGATTTCCGTAGCTTACAGAGTAATTTTGATTTAAAAAACTTTGTGCTTTGTGTTTTACGCCTAATTCTTTTGAAAAACTTTTGGTCAATTCGGTTAATACCGGATTATTTAGTGATTCATCCGGAATAACAGTGTTTTCGTTAAACGGAAGTTTTCGGTCACCATAACCAAATCCCAACCAATCCATTGGTTTTTTTTCGTATAAAATAAAATCAGGATTAAAATTCATTCCTGTTGTGGCACTATAACCAAGACCAAGTTGAAATGTTTTTCTAGTAGGAAAATCTTTTGTAGTAATATCGATTAAACCACCTGTAAAATCTCCGGGTAAATCCGGCGAAAATGTTTTATATACTACAATATTATCAATTAAATTGGTTGGAAACAAATCCATTTGCACTGTATTTCTATCAGGATCTAATCCCGGAATGGAAACACCGTTTAATGTGGTTTTGGTATATCGGTCACTTAAACCGCGAACAAAAATGTATTTTCCTCCTTCAATAGAAATACCTGTTACTCTTTTAACTGCATCAGCTACATTAGAATCCCCATTTTTTTTAATACTTTCCAGTGAAATTCCATCTAATAATTTAACCGATTTTTTTTGCATAGTTAGCAATGCCGAAGCTGTTCTTTTGTTGTTGCTGGCAGAAATTACTACGGTTTCTAATTGTTGGTTAGAGGTTTTTAAGGAGGTATTTACTTCTGTAACTTTATCGTTGTTGACCTTTACATTGTTTATTTTAACGGTAGCGTAGCCAAGAGAAGAAAATACCAAAGTATAAGTGCCTTCTTCTAATTTTAAAGAATAATTTCCGTCAAAATCGGTTGTGGTACCAATAGTTGTACCTTCTACCATTACATTAGCACTCATAATAGGTTCTCCGGTAGAAGCATCGATAACATTACCGCGGATAATTCCGTTGGCAAAAATAAAATTTACTGAAAGTAAAAATACGGTTAAAAAAAGCTTTTGTTTCATAGGTTTCTTGTTATAGAATTAAAGTTCTCTTCTAAAAAGAAGAGAACTTTTAAACTCAAATAATTATTTATGTGATGTTATATTTATGTAAATTATTTATTAAAATTTATTATTGATAGAAGTCCAAGTCCAGTCATTAAATTCACTTGTGTTATCTACATTTACACTAGCTGAATCTGAGTTTCCTGCTACATTAAAAATAAAATCTGCATTTGTTTGTAAGTCGGCAGGTAAATTGCAAGTGTTGTCATTTGCATCTTTAGATTTTGTATAAACTTCCAATGGTGCATTTGTTTTATTATTCTCAATTTTTAAAGTTCCATCAATATAATGATTATAAGCATCAGTTAATAATGTTGTACAATCAGTATCTAATTTGGCACTTAATTTAAATTTAGTTAATCCAACAAAAACGTTGTTTTTTATGGTTCCTTGAGCTTTAGATTTGAGATCAACGGTACCGTCATTAGTTTTACTAATAAAGTTACAATTTTCAATAGTAAATAATCCTGTTTTGTGTGTATTGTTTTCAGGTCCATCGATTTCTAAAAATTCATCACCTGTGTTATTGTAAACAACCATAGAGTTTATAAATTTTCCTGAGAAGTTTTGATCTACATCAAAAGCATCATCTTGTTGATAAGCAACTAAAGCATGGTTAATAATAACACTACCGCCAAAACATTCAATACCATCATCTAAATTTGCAACAACCTCTACATGATCAATTGTAGTTCCGGCTCCAACACCACCAAGTGTTAATCCGTTTATTTCGTTACCATCACCAATACTAACGCCACCATGTCTAATTGAGATGTATTTTAAGCTACCTGAATTATCTTGATCATCATTACCTCCATATGTACCGTAAGCAGCATCAGCTGGAATTCCTTCAATATGTCCTTCGGTATCACCTACTTTGTCTGATACTTTTGCTTTTCCTAATACAATTAAGCCTCCCCATTTTTGCACATCAGTTTCATCTAAATTTGTACCGGATTTTTGTCCTATTTCTATATTATCAAGTTCAGTAGTAAAGATAATTGGTTTTAAAGCAGTTCCTTCTGCCATTAATTTACCACCTCTTGCAACGATTAAAGCAGAAGCGTTTAAGCCATCACCTTGTTTCCCTTTTATAATTGTTCCGGGCTCAATAGTAAGAGTTACACCGTCTTTAATAATGACTTTTCCATTTAAGAGATAAATTTTATCAGAAGTCCATGTAGTGTTTGAGGTGATTTCACCAGTTATTTCTTGATCATTAGTTTGTGGTGTTGGTTCCGGATTATCATCGCCGCTACAAGAAATAGATGTTACAAGAGCTGAAAACAAAACAAACATCATTGTTATTGAAGCTAGATTTAAAATAAATTTTTTCATTTTTATTAATTTTATTGTTAATTATTTATATTACAAAAGTATACCAATGACGTATTTATAATGTTAATCATATTTTAATTAATTGTGAAATATTAGCTTTATTTCGTAACAATTTCTTTACATTTAAACTTTGCAAGATAAAGTCTGTCAAATACTATAAAACTTCTACCAAAAGAATGTATTTTTGTATTCTAAAATTTTTTCCTGAATAAATGGACTACAAAAAACAAGTACTTTTAATTATATCCCTCTTTTTTTTATCGATAATTAATATTCAAGCACAAAATATTGTGGTTGATGATACCAGAACAGCTCAAGATCTTGTACAAAATGTATTGTTTAACAATACCGGTTGTGCTACAATTTCAAATTTTAATGTTAGTGGTGGTGATTTTGGAACCGGTGAAAACAGTTATGCATATTTTAATCAAAACGGCTCTTCTTTTCCATTTACCGAAGGTGTTGTCTTATCTACCGGAAAAGCCATTCACACTGTTGGTCCAAATAATACTTTAAGCGATGATGATGGAAGTAATTGGGGAACCGATCCTGATTTAGATGCTATTTTTTCCAACACATTAAATGCAACAGTTTTAGAATTTGATTTTGTACCGCAAACAAATTTCTTTAGTTTTGATTATATTTTTGCTTCCGAAGAATACCAACAAGGAAATGCGAATACTTGTCAATATTCAGATGTTTTTGCATTTTTAATAAAACCAATTGGCGGAAATTACACCAATATAGCCGTAGTGCCAAATACAAATATTCCGGTAAGCGTTACTTCGGTACATCCGGAAATTCCTAATGGTTGTCCGGCTGAAAATGAAGCGTATTTTGGGCAATGGAATGACAATACGGCTCCTATAAATTTTAACGGACAAACAGCGGTTTTACGAGCTCAAGGAAATGTGATAGCCGGACAAACATATCATATAAAATTAGTTATTGCAGATCATACAAATTACCGCTACGATTCGGCTGTTTTTATTCTGGCAAATAGTTTTAATGTAGGAATTAATTTAGGGCAAAATCGTTTGCTTGCAACCGGAAATGCACTTTGTGGTAACGAAAATATTGTATTAGACGCAGGTACAGGAAACAATTACCAATGGTATAAAAATAATGTACCGTTGCCCGGAGAAACCAACCAGCAACTTACGGTTACAAATGTTTTAGGAAACGGAGAATATTCTGTAGAACGTGATAACGGTTTCGGATGTATCTCGGAAGGGAAAATCATATTGGAATTTGATACGATTCCTGTGGTAAATAACACAGAGCTTACGCAATGTATTGATTCGAATTTACAACAAGCTGTTTTTAATTTAAACGATGCTTTTTCAGTTATATCAAACGGTGATAATTCGTTGCTTGTAGAATCGTTTACATATAATGGAAATGAAATTCAAAATCCGGATTTGTATCAAAATGAAGTGCAAAATCAGGTAATTAAAGCCAAATTGGTAAAACCTTCCGGATGTTTCGCTATTGCGGAAATAACGTTACGTGTTTTTCAAAATCCGCAATTACAAGATGATGAAACAATTTATTATTGTTTGGACAATTATCCGCAAACAATACCATTAACCGCCGGTTTAATAAATGGAAATCCAAATCTTAATGTACAATATTTATGGAATACGGGAGATATCTCCGAAAACATTCAAATTAACCAAACAGGAGATTATGTTGTTACGGTAACCAATTCTGATGGTTGTTCTTCAAGTAGAACAATTACCGTTTTGCCATCTACAATTGCAGTTATTAATGATATTAAAATAACCGAAAACGAATTTTATCCAAGAGTAAGTGCAATAATTGATGCGACAGGGCAAGGTAATTATATGTTTGCAGTAGATATTGACCCTTCGTTTATTGATGATATTAGTTTGTATCAAACAGAAAATTATTTTGAAAATCTAACTTACGGTGAGCATATTTTATATGTAAGAGATTTATATGGTTGTGAAACACTTGTTTATCCGTTTTTAATTTTACAATACCCAAAATTTTTAACACCTAATAATGACGGCAGATACGATACCTGGAATATCAATGCAATAGGCTCTTTAACACATTATAATGCAGTGAGTAAAATTTTTATTTTTGACCGTTTCGGAAAAGTAATTGCTAAAATTAATCCAAATGGTACAGGTTGGAACGGTTATTATAAAGGAAAAAAAGCAGCACCTGATGATTATTGGTTTTGGGTAAAGATGAAAGATTTTAAAGGTAAAGTCATTATTAAAAAAGGACATTTTAGTGTAAATTGATATAACTCAAAAATTTATGAATTTTTCGGGATAAAATATTTTGTTATATTTACCGCTTTAATCCTCAGGTATGAAAAAACAAATAACAATTTTTACATTATTGTTGGTGTTCTAATTTATCTCTGCTCAATATATTACAGTAGATGATCAACGAACTGCACAAGATTTAATCGAAAATGTCCTATTAAATAATACCGGTTGTGCTTCAGTTTCTAATTTTTCTGTTTCCGGAGGTAATTTTGCTAATGGCAATAACAGTTACGGTTATTTTAATGCAACCGGAACTTCTTTTCCTTTTCAGGAAGGCTTGATTTTAAGTAATGGAAATCTAAATGATGTTCCGGGACCAAATGCAGGAGTGATTTCCGGCGATACCACAGGTTGGACAGGTTTAGATAATGCCTCTGCAACGATTTTAGGAGAAAATAATACCTTTAATGCCACTTCCATAGAATTTGATTTTGTGCCTTTGGTTGATCATATGAGTTTTGAATATATTTTTGCTTCTGAAGAATATGAGCCTAATTTAATGTGCATCTATTCAGATGTTTTTGGATTTTTACTCAAAAAAGCTTCTGATCCGGATTCTGCATATGTCAATATTGCACTAATTCCCGGAACGTCAACTCCTGTAAAAGTGACAACCGTTCATCCACAAGGAAATTGTCCGCCTCAAAATGTTCAATTTTTTGATACGATAAACGGATTTAATGCACCGATAGATTTTCAAGGGCAAACTCTTGCTTTAACTGCCGAAAGTGATGTTGAAGCAAACGTAACCTACCATATAAAATTAATTATTGCTGATGACGGAGATGCAGCTTATGATTCCGCTGTTTTTTTAAAAGCAGGAAGTTTTAATATCGGAACAAATTTAGGTGAAGATAGATTGTTAGCTACAAATAATGCCGTTTGTGGTAATGAGCCTATTATTTTAGATGCCGGAAATGCAGTAACATATCAATGGTATAGAAATGGCGTTTTATTGCCAAATGAAACCAATCAAATGCTTACAATTACTCCTGCAATGGGTGATGCTAATTATAGTGTAGTTCTTGATTTAGGAGGAGGTTGTACTTCACAAGGTGATATAGATATTGAGTTTGCACCTTTGATAGTAGTTAGTGATGCCACAACTACTGTGTGTAGAGATGTTAATACGAATACCGCATTTTTTGACTTAACCGATACTGCAATTGTTAGTACGGTTACTAATAATAGTTCAGATTTAACTATAGATTCGTATTATGCAACAATGGTGGATTATAATAGTGATACTCAAGTAGCAATTACCGATCCTCAAAATTTTGAAACGGCAATTCATCAACCGGTTTATGCAAAAGTAATAGATATTAATACCGGTTGTTTTGAAATAGTAACCATTAATTTAGATATTTTAGAATTTCCTGAAATGTTAGATGATGAAGAATTATACTATTGTACAGATACGTTTCCGGCAACAATAACATTAAATTCAGGTAATTTAGATACAACTAATTTAGTCAATTATTCTTATGATTGGTCTAATGGAGAAACAACAGACTCAATACAGGTTAATTCAGTCGGAGATTATACGATTACAATTACAAACGCTGCTAATTGTTCTAAATCGAGAACAATTCATGTTTTAGAATCTTCTTCTGTAATAGTAGATAAATTTCTAATAGCAGATACTCTATATCCGGATCGTGTGAGTATTGAGATAATTGTTTCCGGTCAAGGAGATTATATTTACGCATTAGATATTAATAATGCAGATATAAATGACGACACCTTATTTCAAGAAGAAAATGCGTTTAATAATGTGTTATACGGAGAACATACCATAACGATTAAAGATAAAAACGGATGTGCTTGGATGCAAAAAGATATTTTAAGACCGTTGCAAAATAATCAACTTCTAAATTATTTTTAATTTTTGAGATTTTTTTATAAATTTTTGAGATTTTTTCTTATTTTCTCTCTTTATTTTGGG
>Ga0256840_1002377_pt1 | contig 16665 bp, 16 predicted proteins | sample 355202metaG_FD_185969 | JGI IMG/M metagenome (GOLD analysis project Ga0256840, IMG submission 185969) | Hydrothermal vent microbial communities from Mid Atlantic Ridge, Atlantic Ocean - 355-202 | ecosystem: Environmental > Aquatic > Marine > Hydrothermal vents | place: Atlantic Ocean: Mid... | reverse complement strand
AAAATCCAATGATGTAAAGTTTTTAAGGTTTCAATTCGTAGATATATTAGGAATTCCTAAGAATGTAGCATATCCTGTAAAAACCGGCGAAAAAGGTTTAGAAGAGTTAGAAGATGTATTAACAAATGGTTTATACTTTGATGGTTCATCAATCGAAGGTTTTGTAGCAATAAATGAATCAGATATGATTTTAAAGCCTGATTTATCTACATTATCTGTTTTACCATGGAGACCAGCAGAAAAATCTGTTGCAAGGGTAATCTGTGATGTATATACTACCGAAGGAAAACCATTTGAAGGAGACCCAAGAGGATGCTTAAAAAGAGTAATGAATAAATTAATGGAAGATTTAAATGGTAATTATTATGTAGGACCTGAGCCAGAGTTTTTCTTAGTAAAACCTGATCCACATAACCCACATAAAATGATACCTGCTGATGATGGTGCTTACTTTGATTTAGAACCTTTGGACGATGCTCCTGACATTAGAAGAGATATTGTGTTTGCATTAGAAAACTTAGGTTTCCATGTTGAAGCATCCCATCATGAAGTGGCTCCTGGTCAGCATGAAGTAGATTTCAAATTTGACGATGCTTTAAAAACTGCTGACAGTGTAATTACATTTAAAACAACAATTAAAATGATTGCTAAACAATATGGCTTAATGGCTACATTTATGCCTAAACCATTCTATGGTATGAACGGTAGCGGTATGCACTGCCACCAAAGTGTATGGTTAAACAATGAACCATCCTTCTATGATGAAAATGCACCATATCAATTAAGCGAGACCTGTATGCACTATATTGCAGGTATATTAGAGCATGCTAAGGCAATTGTGGCAATTACAAACCCAACAGTAAATTCATACAAGAGATTAGTTCCTGGATACGAGGCACCAGTAAATATTGCCTGGGCAAACAAAAACAGAAGTGCAATAATTAGAGTGCCTGCTGCAAGAGGAAAAGGTACAAGAATAGAGTTCAGGGCTCCTGACCCATCATGCAACCCATACTTAGCATTTGCAGTAATGTTGGCTGCTGGTGTGGATGGTATAAAGAGAAAATTAGAGGCTCCAGAGCCGGTTGAAAAGAACATATTCAAAATGAGTGAAGCAGAGAAGAAGGAGTTAGGTATTGAATCAGTGCCTGCAAACTTAAAAGAAGCACTTGATGAACTTGAAAACAACACCGTTTTAAAAGAAGCACTTGGTAATCACATATTTGAAAACTTCTTAGAAATAAAAAATGCTGAATGGGATGATTTCAGAACTTCCGTAACTGACTGGGAAACAAAAAAATACTTAAAGTTTATCTAAATTAAAATTAAAATATTATTAACTTTTTTAATTTTAAAAATTTTTTTAATTTTTAATAATTTTTTTATATTTAGGCATAATTTTCTCATTGTAAAAATATGTATATCATCAAATCAAATTTAACTTTTTTGTGTATTTTCTTCCTATTAATTCTTTTTTTAAAAAACCTACTAACATATCTAATTCCTAAACCCCCTCACTAATTACACATTTAACATACATTGTTTTTTGAAAATAATTATATGATATTTATTAATAACATAAAACCTGACCAATAAAAATATGGTGATATTTTGTTATATATTGTAGGAATCGGTCCCGGTAATGAAAAATACTTTACAAAGGAATGCTATGAAACATTAAAGAATGTTGATTTAATTGTTTGTTATAAAGGTTATGAGAAGTATGTAAAGAATTTTAACAAAGAGATATACACCACGGGAATGAAAAAAGAAATAGAAAGAGTGGAGTATGCCCTTGAAAATGCTAAAACAAAGAATGTAGCCTTAGTATCCAGTGGTGATGCTACAATATATGGCTTAGCATCATTGGCTTATGAGATAAACTATAAAAAAAATTATAATGTTGATATAAAAGTTATAAGTGGAATAACAGCAGCAACTATTTGCTCATCAATATTGGGAGCACCATTGAATCATGATTTTGCAGTTATAAGTTTAAGTGATTTATTAACCCCATTGGATACAATTTTAAATAGATTAAAGTATGCCCTACTTGGTGATTTTATACTTTGTATATATAACCCCCTAAGTAGGTCCCGTAGAGAGCCGTTCTTAAAATTTGTAGATATTCTTAAAGACCACTGTGAAAGCAATAATATAAATTTACCTATTGGAATAGTAAAAAATGCCGGTAGAGAGGGCGAAAGTTATATAATTACTAATGTGGGGGACATTGCAAATAATTTAGAGGATTATATGGAAAGGATAGATATGAACACCACACTCATTGTAGGCAACTCTAATACTGTTGTTGTGGATAATAGAATAATTACACCAAGAGGATACTTAAAAAAATATTTAATATAAAAGTTATGTATTAGAATATCTAATATCCATATTTATATATTAGAATGGTATATAATATAATAAAAAATAATCTGGTGATGTTTATGGAACTTGATGTAAGCGGAAAAATATGTCCAATACCAGTATTAAAAACTAAAAAGGCGTTAGATTCTTTAAATAGTGGTGAAGAACTTACCGTTATTGGCGATTACAAACCTGCCTTAGAAAATATAAAAAGATTTGCCGAAGAAAATGGACATGAAGTTATTTCTGCCGAAGAAACTGAAAATGGATTTAAAATAGTTATAAGAAAAAAATAGAACTAAAAATAATATAAATAAAAAATAATATAAATAATATAAATAATTTTAAAAATTTTAAAAAAATAATAAAAATATCATTAATAAAAATAAAATAAAAATAAAATAAATATGGGTGATAATTTGAAATTTACTGTTGTAATAACCACTGCTCCCTATGGTAAAGAGAGAGCATATTCTGCCCTTAGATTTGCATTAACATCTCTCATAGAAGGTATTGATATAAATATATTTTTAATTGAAGATGGTGTTTATGTTGCTAAGAAGAACCAGAAACCTGCCGAAGTGCCTAATTATATGGAATATTTACAGAACTGTATTGAAAGTGGAGCAACTGTTAAAGTATGTGGTCCATGCTGTATAGCAAGGGGTTTATCTGAGGACGATTTAATTGACGATGTAAAGTTGGCAACAATGCATGATTTGGTTAATTTTGTTAAAGAAAGTGATAAGGTAATTACTTTTTAGGTTTTCCAAATATTACAAATTTGGCAACTTCAATGCCAACATCAATTATTTTTTTTGTAGTTATGTGGGATACTGCGTTATCGTGATAGTCAATATCAACATATTCCTCAGTGATTTTTGCCCCTTTTTTAACCAATTGTAGAGCCAAAAGATGCTCAACACTATATCCATCTCCAAAATAAATATCATCTAAAAATTTACTTTCTATTACTCTAAAACCACACTGAATATCTCTAAAATATACAAATTTTAATGAATAAATTGATATTACTATTGACATAATCAAACTTGCTAAAAAGTTTGAAATCTTTCTGTGATGGGGTATATGCCTATACTTGCGAATACCAAATACTGCATTAGCATTTTTTTCCTTCATTTTTTTAAATAATTTTGGAATATCTTTTGGTTTATGTTGATAGTCTCCATCCATATAAACAACATATTTATAATTCATTTTTAGAGCCAATTTTGTCCCGTCTCTTAATGCCTTTGATTTTCCTTCATTTTTAGTTTTATATATTGGAATAAGATTTATATCATCATTAGTGCTCTTGTAGTTTTCTATTATATTTTTTGTATTGTCTGTACTACAATCATCTACAACAATTACATCAACAAAATTCAATTTTTTTAAATCATTCAATAGATTTACTATATTTTTTTCTTCATTATATGCAGGGATAATAACAACAGTATTATTTTTTGTATTTTTCATACTATATCACAAATATGTGTATTTCATCATTAATTATTAAAATACCAAATCAACAATTTTATTATTTTTTATTAGCCCAAAATCAGTTATCTTTAATTCAGGTATTACTGAGAGAGTTAAAAATGATAATGTTAAAAATAAATCTGTTTTAAATATTGGATAGTCCTTAGTTGTTTTTTCAATAGATTCCATTTTTTCATAAAGGTGTTCCCCATTTGTAGCCATAATGCCTGCAACATCTAATTTAACATAATCCAATATTTTTCCATTTTCAACTATGACGAAACCACCACCAATATCCTTTAAATAATTGACGGCCATTTTAATATCATTTAAATCATTTCCTACAACTACAACATTATGACTATCATGAGAATAGGATGATGCAACTGTTCCCTTTCTTAGAAAGTGAATTATACCTTTACCTATTCTATTGGTTCCTCTATGTCTTTCAATAACATATATTCTATTTAACTCATTTTTATTTAATTTATCTATCGCCTCTGAAACATTAAATATAAGTTCCTTTGTAATTAATGAGTCCTTTATTGGTTCTATTACCCTTACTGATTTTGTTCTATCAATATTTTTATCAATACCATCAATTAGGAAATCATTCTCAGATTTGTAGTTGTAGTTTATGGTGTTTATGTATTTTTTATAAATATTATTATTTATATTATTATTTTTATAATTTTTATTATTATTTTTATTAATTTTAATATTATTTTTATTATTTTTATCATCATTATTAATAAATCTATAATCATCTAAAAATTTACCTTTTATCATTACCTTATCTATTTCAAAATTGTATAAATCATTAAATATAATCAGATCTGCACTATTTGATGGCTTTATACCTACATCAAACCCAAAATAGTTGGCTGGATTTATAGTTACCATCTGTATCGCTTCAATTGGAGATACATACCTTGTAGATTTTCTTAATGTGTTTAATAAATAACCATTTTTTAAGTCTTTAATGGATATATCATCGCTTACAAGAATTATATTTCTAATATCCTTTATTTTATCCCTTATTTTCAATAGATCTATATTTTTTGAGACGGTGCCATCCCTTATCATTAATCTAAGTCCCAATCGGATTTTTTCAAGACATTCATTCTCTTCAACACTTTCATGGTCAGACATTATTGAGCCATTTTCAATATATTTATTTAAATTTAGCCCCCTTAACTGAGGAGCATGTCCATCTATGAGTTTTTTATACTTTTTGGCAATGTTTATTTTTTCCAATATGTGTTCATTCCCATCAATAACACTGATATAATCCATAACTTCCCCCAATCCTACAATCCTACCATCGTAATCATTTTTAAATAAATTTTCAATATCTTTTGCCGTAATACTTGCACCATTACTTTCAAACTTTGTAGCAGGCACGCAGGAAGGCACCATACAATATATTTCCAATAGTTTGGCATTATTTAGCATAAAATCAATGCCTTCAACTCCAAGAACATTGGCAATCTCATGAGGGTCAATAACTACCTTAGAGACCCCATTTAAAAGAGCGTATTTTTCAAACTCTGATGGTATGGTGTGAGATGACTCTATATGAATATGTCCATCTATGAATGTTGGTGATATATACTTTTTCTTTAAATCAATTATTTTACCTTCTAATTTTTTCAAATCAATACTATCGTAATAATCTACAAAGGTTATTTTGCCATTATTTATGCCAACACTACCATTTAGAATTTCTCCCGTATATACATTGACTATATTGGCATCTTTAAGTATGAGCATAAAAACACCCAGAACAGAATATCCTGCCTATTTTTATTACTTTTTTTATCTTATTATCTTTTATTATCTTATTTTTATTATTTTTATTAATTTTATTAATTTTAGTAATATTTTCATTTTAATTTTTTATTTTTTACATAATTTTGGTTTTAAACCTAATTCCTTTATCATTCTTATAACTTCTCTTAAATTACCTGTTTTTGGATTGCCTACACCCTTAATATTCATTGGATGGTTATCTGGTATAACCGTTGCCACATTACTACACCCTCCCAATAGAGCAAATTGAATAAGTTCAGGACCTATTGTAGGCGTAGGTGAGGTTATACGAATATTTGGAAACATTAATCGTATAATACCTATTGTTTTTGCCTGCTCTAATGCTGAACATTTTGGATGATTTTCCATAGGCGTGCCACGATATGGGTTAAAACCCATTACTGGTATCTCATCTACATTAAGGTCTTTTAAAAATAAAAGATGATTTACCCTATCCTTATGACTCTCTCCTATTCCTATCAACAAACCTGAGGATAATTCAATATTATACTTTTTAACTAACTTACAAACTTTTATTCTATCTTCAAGTTTTTCTCCTGGTTTAAGTTTCTCAAATAATTCATTATTGGTCGTTTCTAAGTTGCAACAAATTGTATCTATTCCATATTTTTTTAAGTTCTTAATTGTTTCCTCTGTTAAATCAGCCCCCGCATTTACTAAAACCTCCAAGTTTGTATATTTTTTTATAATTTTTAAAGCCCTAAGTGTCTCTTTACCCTCATAACCATGTCCAGAGGAGCAACTTACCCTACATATTCCACTATTTTCTATAACTATTGCACTTTCCTTTATTTCTTCGTCAGACAATCTAAATGGGTGATAATATCCATCCTTTGAAGTATATGCGGCAAAACCACAATAATGGCATTTTGGATTTATTTTACAAATATTTGTTAAATGTATTGTGGAGGTTATTTCAATTTCCTTCTTTGTAATATCTCTTACTTTACTACTTATTTTAAATAGTTTTAAATAGTCATCCCATTTATTTATATTAAATAGTTTTAAACATTCTTCCTTAGATATTAAACTCTCACCACTTAATAAGTCAGTGTTCTTTATTCTATCTTCAATTTTTGAAAAATCCAAAATAATCACCAGTAAATATTTTGTGTGGTAGTTATGACAGATATAAATAAGAACTTCAAAAATAATACAATTAATGTTTTTAATAATACAAGTAGTATAAATAATGAAGGTATTTGTAAAACTAATAATGGTAATAATAAAAATAATAATAACACAAACAGTAATAAAAATAATAATAATTTTAATAATAAAAATAATAAAAATAAAGATATTAAAAATAATAATACCAATAATATTTATAAAATTAGTAATGATGACAACAGTTATATTATTAAAAAAATAGATATTGAAAAAACCAATAAACTAATAAATACAATAAAGGACTTAGGCATAGATGGAAGTAGATATATTGAAGAAAATATTGATATGCAGTATAGTTATTTAAAAGAGTTACATAATAAATTAAGTAATAAATCAAAATTCCTAAAATTAATAATTATAAACGGAATAGCATCTTATCAACTATCCACTACTGGCGAAAACTGGTGGAAGGAGTTTTCTCAACATAATTGGACTGATGAGGAAGATAATATAATAGATGAATACATAACATTTTTGAAAAATAGTAAGGGCAATAGACGACTATTGGAAGGAAAAATAAAGAGAATAAAAAAATTATCCTTTTTAAACAATCTATCCATCAATGATTTAAAGGAATATTACGATAATATGGAAAATCTTAGGAACGATTTGGCAGAAAATTTAGGTAGTAAAAAGGAGGGTAAAACAGTAGTATTTGCTGTTAAAATGTTTGGATATGGAAGTAGGATGGTTTTTAAATATTTTAACCCCTATCCATTTACAATAGATATTCCCTTAGATAGTAGGATAAATAAATTTACAGAGAGATTCTTAAACAGTAATAAGCAATCTGATAAATTAAGGTTTTGGAACTTTGTTTCAGAAAAAACAGGGGTGCCACCGCTTCATATTGACTCTATACTATGGTCTGCCCTTGGAAAATCTAAAAATGTGATTGATAAATTAAAAAGTAATGAAAAATATAGAAAGTTGCTGAAATAGATAAATAATATTAATTCTTCAATGCTTTTATATGTCTATTGATATTAGTATTTATACATAAAGAAGTTAAAGAAATTAAAATTAATCTCATTAAAATATCAACAATCAATAAAATAAATATGGTATTTCAAATTAGCAAACCTTAAATATTAGGTGGTATAATGGATAATAAAGTTGAAGTTAGAAAATTAGAACATATATTTATTTGTAATCATTGTGATGTTGAATATAAAAAAGGAACACTTTTAGATAATGTTAAATTAATACACCGTGGAACATCCAACTGTAATTTAATGGATATAGACACGTCAATTAAATTATTTAATAAATATTTAAGTGCTCCCATTATTGTTTGTGCTATAACAGGAGGGCATACTAAGGCAAAGGAAATAAATAAAAATATAGCAATTGCAATTGAGGAGTTAAATCTTGGCATGGGTGTGGGCTCACAGAGAGCCGGCATAATTAATAAAGAACTTGTTGATACTTACAGTGTTGTTAGAGATTACACCGATAATCTTGTTATTGGTAATTTAGGTGCCGTTAATTTTGTAATGGATAACTGGAATGAGGACATAATAGAGGATGCTGTAAGTATGATTGATGCTGATTGTATGGCAATACATTTTAATCCACTTCAAGAGGCAATTCAACCAGAAGGGGATGTTAATTTTAAAAATATTACCATATTGAAGGAAGTTATTACCAACTATAAGAGAAAGTATAAAAACATACCATTTATGGCAAAACAGGTCGGTGAGGGATTTTCAAAAGAGGACGGTAAAATACTAAAAGATATTGGTTTTGATTGTATAGATGTAGGCGGAAGTGGCGGCACATCTTGGGCTCTGGTTGAATATTATCGTATAGGTAATGAGGAATATAAGGACTTTTCAAAGAGGTTTTTAGAGTGGGGAATACCTACTGCTGCGTCAATTTTAGAGGTTAGAAAGGTATATGATAGATTAGTAATTGGGTCAGGAGGTGTTAGAACTGGAATGGATGTTGCCAAAACCTTATTATTAGGTGCCGATTGTAGTGGCTTGGCCCTTCCTGTTCTTAGGGCTGCCTTAAAAGGTCCTGATAAAGTAATAAAGTTATTGGAAAAAATAATTAAGGAACTTAAAACTACAATGTTTTTACTTGGTTGTGAAAATATTAATACATTAAAAAAAGATGGAAGGTATATAATTACAGGCGAGTTAAAAGATTGGTTATAATTTTTGATGTATTTTGTTAATATTAATAGGTTATTCAACACTTTAACTAAACTAATCATTCAAAATGATTAAAATAAATATTGTTGTTTGTGATTTACTATTATCAGATATTTAATTAATAATACTTTATTATTACTTCTATTAATACCCTATTCCTCTTATTATTGTTATTATTGTTATTATTATTGTTATTACTATTATTATTGTTATTTATGAAAAGAAATTTGTTAAAATATTATTAAATTTAAAAAATAAAACATCTGTGAATTATAGTTTCACAATTACACATAAACTTTATAAAAGTAAAGAATAAAAAATAAAAGGAAGTGATAGTTTGCATTTGGAAATTATAGCAATTGGTGGTTATGAAGAAGTTGGTAGAAATATGACGGCTGTAAATGTTGATGGGGAAATAATTATCTTTGATATTGGTTTAAAATTGGATAGAGTTATGATACATGAAGATACTGATGTATCTAAATTACACAGTTTAAACTTAATTGAGATGGGCGTTATTCCTGATGATACAGTAATGAGAAATATTGAAGGGGAAGTTAAGGCAATAGTGTGCTCACATGGACACTTAGACCATATTGGAGCAATAACTAAGTTAGCACATAGATACAATGCTCCAATTATTGGGACTCCCTACACATTGGAACTTATAAAGAGAGAAATATTAAGTGAGAAAAAGTTTGATGTTAGAAATCCACTCATAACATTAAATGCCAAAGAGAGCATGGATTTAACACCTAATTTAACATTAGAATTTGTTAAAATAACTCACAGTATTCCTGATGCAGTTTTACCAGTATTACATACCCAGTATGGTAGTATAGTTTATGGAAATGATTTTAAATTTGATAACATACCTGTTGTAGGAGATAGACCTGATTATAGGGCAATTAGAAAAGTTGGTAAAAAAGGAGTTCTTTGCATGATTGCAGAGAGCACCAGAGTTGATTTTGAGGGAAAGACGCCCTCAGAAGGTGTGGCAAGTAGTTTATTAAAGAATGATTTATTAGGTGCCGATAACGATAAAAATGGGGTCGTTGTCACTACATTCTCATCACATATTGCACGAATAAAATCAATAACCGAAATTGCTGAAAGAATGGATAGAACCCCTGTTTTAATTGGTAGATCCATGGCTAAATACTGTGGTATTGCTGAGGATATTGGTATTGTAGAATTTCCAGAAAATACAAGAATGGCTGGGGACCCCACTTCTGTCGATAGGTTATTTAGTCAAATTATGAAGGAAGGAAAGGAAAATTATCTATTGATTGTTACAGGACATCAGGGGGAAGAAGGTGCCGTCCTATCTCGAATGGCTCAGGATAAAACACCATATAAGTTTGAAAAGCACGACCAGGTTGTATTCTCTGCTGATGTTATACCCAATCCAATGAATGCCGCTCAAAGGTATATGCTTGAAGCCAGATTAAAAAGAGTTGGTGTCAGATTATTTAAAGGTGCCCATGTTTCAGGACATGCTGCAAAGGAAGACCATAGGGACATGTTGAGATGGTTAAATCCTGAACATCTTATACCGTCTCATGGTGATTTCAACCTAACGGCAAGTTATGCAAAGTTGGCTGAGGAAGAGGGCTATCGTCTTGGTGAGGATTTACATTTACTTAGAAATGGACAAAGTTTAAAGTTTGAAAGAATAATTTAACTAATAAAATAACCCAATAAAATTTAAAATAATAAAAAATATTAAAAATATTTAAAAAATATTAATAAAAAAACTAATAAATATCATATAAAAGATAAAAAATAAATAAATCAATGTGATAATATGACTGTCTGTATAATAATGGGAAGTGAGAGTGATTTAAAAATAGGTGAAAAGGCAGTAAAAATATTGAAGGAATTTGGGGTTGATTTTGATATTAGAGTATCTTCGGCTCATAGGACACCGGAGTTAGTAGAGAAAATAGTTAAAGATGAAAAATATAAAGTATTTATCGCAATAGCAGGTTTAGCCGCTCATTTACCAGGAGTGGTAGCCGCTTTAACTACAAAACCGGTAATCGCCGTGCCTGTTGAGAGTAAATTAGATGGTTTAGATGCACTATTAAGTTGTGTTCAAATGCCCCCTGGAATACCAACAGCCACAGTGGGGATAGACAGGGGAGAAAACGCTGCACTTCTGGCGATAGAAATACTGGCAATAAATGACGATGAACTTTCTAAGAAATTAAATGAATATAGGTCTAAACAAAAGGAAAAAGTTTATTCTTCTGATGAAAGGGTATCAAAGATGTTTAAATAAAGTATTTTATTAGGTGCGCATATGGTAAATGTGGAAAGAATAAGCGTATCATTTTCCAAACATCTTTTAAAGGAAATTGATAGTTTAGCCAAAAGAAAGGGTTATTCAAGTAGAAGCGAACTTATAAGGAATGCTGTAAGAAAGCATGTCTTAGAAAATAACCAGTTAAAAGATGAGCATGTAAGCGGCATAATAACAGTAGTATATACACCAACAAGTAAAAATATGAAGGAAATGGGGGAAATATACTTTAAATACAATGACCTAATTAAATCAATAAATCAATCATATATAACTACATCATGTGGTAAAAATAAAAAGGTAGAGGTATATATTGTAGAGGGTAATGGGAAGTGTATTTCTAAACTTTATGATAGTGTAGAAAATATTGATAATAAAATATATACAAATATTGTAATATTTTAAGGGTGTAATGAAATGGTGAAAGTAAAGAATGTTATGAGTAAAAACTTTATAGTCCTTCATCCTGAGGATATTGGGGGTGAAGTAGTTCAAAAGTTGTATAAAAATAAAAAAACATATGCACCAGTAGTTGAAGATGGTAAATTAGAGGGATGGGTAGATAGTTTAAATCTTTTAGTTGGTTGTAAGCACTCTAAGGTTGAAGACCTTATGCTATTTGTAGATGAAATAAAGATATTAAAGGAGGATAACGATATTACAGAGGAGTTAATAAATGAAATGATTGAAAATGAAGATATTGCCTATCCTGTAATAAATGATTTAGATGAAGTAGTTGGAACACTATCTGTTTTTGATATTTTAAAATATTATAAGGAACAGGTTTAAATAATTATTAATAGAGTGGGAAATATAAAATTATACCTTGGGTGGTATTTTATGTTAAAACATCTACTATCAAAAAAGGGACAGTTAAGTATGGAATTTGGACTACTTATGCTTGCCGTAGTGGTGGGGGCAACTATTGTAGGCTATTACCTAATAAGTTCTGCCCTATATATTAAAACATCTCAGGTAAATAATATAAACGAAACATCAGATATAACATTAAAGGCTCTTCATAAGGTAGATTAGAGTTTTAGTGTTCAACTAACATAATTAAGCATTTTTCTAATTTTAAGTTTACTCAAATTATATGCAATCCTAAACGGTGATGAGCGAATATATGCTGATATTTATCCTAATACATCCATAATTCAAGTGTTATGTTCTCTTTTTGATTAGATTTTATAGTATTGTTAAACTCCTGATTTTCCATAGCATAGTATATAATTTCATTCAATTCTTTTTCAAGAACGGATGTATCTTTCTTGTTCATTGTCTGATTTATTATTTTTAAAACAAGGTTGGATATTCTGTCCTTAATTTTTTTTGAAAACAGAGGTATTTCTACATTCTCCAACAACTTTTGAGTGAAAGAAATTCTCCTTCCTCTTCTTCCACCTTTTGCAAGGTAGTATCTTCTAAAAAAATCACTATTTAAATAACCAAGTAAGAAGTATATGTCTTCTTCTTTATAAGGTTGAATAAATAGAACGTCTCCCGAAGGTAATAAATTTCCTTCTCCAAGACTAAAACGGTTGTAGTTATGCCTATCTAAGGTAGGAACATAAATTCTTTTTTTATGTAGGTTAGTTATTAAAAATTTATAGTTCCTTAACGCCTGCCAATGGAACCACTGTTTATTTTTAGGCAAATATCTTTTGGACATTATATCCTTATAACACACTATTTTTTTATAAATATTAGAATATTTATTTTTAAGTTCGTCCTCATTTTTTATTGTATCATCAATAAGTAAATAAGATACATAACCATCAACTATAAATCTTTTACAGTTTTTTCCTTTAACAAATCTTTTTATTAGTTTTATTTCATCATTGTTAAATTTTATTTGCTCCTTACTTTTTAAAATAAATGCTTCATCAAATCCTGAAACTAAACCTACCCCAACTTTTGCAATTTCTTTAAGTTTTATCGAAGGAAAGTTAGGGATATTAACTACAAAAGAAGACCATTGTTCTGAATTTAGATAGTGTGGAAACTCAACATAATCAAATAAGTCATTACTTATTCCCCTATTTAAACATTCTATTGCTTTTTTGTATATCTCTTTTACATTGGTTTTTTTAGTTTTTATTTTAAGTAATTTTATTTTCTCTTTTTTTAAATTAAAATTTCCTTTTTTAAATTTAAAAATTATTGTTTCAGGATTTTCATTTTTAAAAAGACGGGTTTCGTCAAGGTCAATAATTATCTCTATTTTCCCATGTTTTAATAAAGTTTCTCTAACAATTTTAGCATAAGTGTTATAAAAAAAGTGATATGGAACAATATATATAAGTTCTCCACCATCTTTAAGAGTTGATATTGCTTTTATAATGAAAGCATAATATATATCCCCCTCACGTGTTTTTATTATTCTTTTTACACTACTTGCAATTTCAGAAGGAAGTTGATTAAAATGAGCATAAGGAGGATTTCCTATAATAAGGTCAAATTTTTCATCAAAGGGGTAAGTTAAAAAATTCCCAAATATTATCTTAGAAAATTGTCCAAATTTTGAATTACAAAGGTTATAAAGCTCAGAATCAATTTCAATACCTGTTATATTTGTATAATTATATTTAATTAATGCTTCAAGAAAAATCCCTCTACCACACCCAGTATCTAAAACATTACCATTTTTAGAAATGGTAGATAGTTCCACCATTAAATTGGCAATTTCCGAGGGAGTTTCAACAAATCCTATTTTATTCATAATTTACTAACCCCTTTTTTTAATTTCCATTATTTGATGTTTAATTTCACTTAAAACTATAATCTCAGTTTTTATTGTATTCAAATTCTTTTGAAGTGATTCAAGTATAGAATCCATTAATTCAATCACAAACAAGTAATAATCCTTAGGTTTTCCAAGAGATGGATTGTATTTAATTTGAAACATTGTATTTCTGGGATTTACATAGAAATCGTCATGAATCTCTTCCAATAAGAAAAATTTTGCCCCTCTCTTTTTATTATCAACTACAAATATGCCATATCCAATAATTTCTTCACCAGAAATTCTTTTGTAGATTAATTCAACATCAATAGTAATTTTAGAAGTTAATCTTTGTCGTGTGATTCCTAAATATAACCTAAGAAGATTATTATAAGTTGTTACATCATTACGTGCATTGCTATATAAGTTCCCAAATTTATTATTTATAAAGATTTTAAATTCTTTCCCATTAATTTTTCCAAAACATAATAAGTCGTAAGGAGTTCTTCCACCTTCTACACTATAAATACTATCCTGAGGTTCAGAAAATTTTATCTCCAAGTGATCTTCTAAAATATTAAAATTCTTTAATTCATTTAAAACCTCACTATCTAATGTTTTATTAGTCAATTCTTTATTTTTTAAATTCTCAAAGACATTTTTAAATATCTGCCTTAATTTGTTTGCCAATATTTCTAATTCCTTTGATTTCATATTTTAACCTCTATATAGTCATGTGCAAAAGACGACGATGTAAAACCTTTAAGTTTAATTATAATACGCTTAATTATTCCTGAATAAATATCTTCCTATAAAATAGATAATCTAAAATGAACAAGGGCAAAGATGTATTGGAAAATGTATTGAAAATAGAAAAAAATTATCTTTTATTTATATTTTTATTTATATTATTATTTTAATTTTTATTAAAATTATTATTTCATTATTTTTATTAAAATTATTATTTTTTTATTATTTATTATTTTATTCCATTATTTTATTTATTCCGTTAATTATTGCCTCAACAGATGCCATAACAATATCTTCATTTGCCGCCTTTGTGGTTATTTCCTTACCATATCCTTCCAATGTTAAAACAACCTCAGCAAGAGCATCAGGACCTCCTGTAATTGCATTAATATGATACTCTTTAATTTTTATTTTTTCCCCTATTATTGATTGTATCGCCTTTAAGGCAGCATCTACTGGACCAACGCCCACCTTGGATATAACAAACTTCTCATTCTTTATATTCAAAACAACACTGGCTGTTGGTATTATTCTATTTCCCGTCATTACTGCAAGTTGTTCCAATATTACAGGTCTCTCTGATTTTGCCTTTCTATTTAATATATCGCTTATAATGGCAAGAACATCCTCATCAGTTATGGACTTTCCTTTATCTCCAATATCTTTTATTCTATTTACTATTTCTTTAAATTGCTCATCAGTAAGATTTTTACCAACTTTATAACCTAATTCTTCCAATTTTGAACTTATTGCATGGGTGCCAGTATGTTTTCCCAAAATTATTTTTCTTCTTTGACCAACAATTTCAGGGGGTATTGGTTCATAGGTTAAAGCATGGGCAAGAACACCATGGGCGTGGATACCACTCTCATGAGCAAAGGCATTATCTCCAACAATTGCCTTATTTGGTGGCATTTTTATTCCTGTTAATTTAGATACTAACTTGGAAACTTCCAAAAGATTTTCTGTTTTTATGTTATTCTCTACTCCATATATCATTTTTAAAGCGACGGACACTTCTTCAAGAGATGCATTTCCACCTCTTTCCCCTAATCCGTTAATGGTGCAGTGAATTTGCTCAGCACCGCCTTCAACAGAGCCAAGAGAATTGGACACTGCAAGACCAAAATCATTATGGCAATGGACAGATATTGGCACTTTTACACATTCCTTTATCTTTTTAATTAAATATTCCATTCCTCTTGGTATCATAACCCCCACTGTATCAGGCACATTTATACGATCCACCTTAGCATCCTCTACCTTCTTATATACCTCTATCAGATAGTCCAACTCTGTTCTTGTAGCATCCTCACAGGAAAACTCAACCTTAATACCATGTTCCTTTATATATTCCACAGCCCATATTGCCTTATCTATTATTTCCTCCTTATCCATCTTCAACTTATATTTCCTATGTAGCGGGGATGTTGCTATAAAGGTATGTATCACATCAACACCACAATCTATCGCCACATCAATATCCTTCTTTACAGCCCTGGCTAAGGCACATACTTCACAATCTAAGTTTAAATTACTTATTTTTTTTACTGCTAAATATTCCCCCTGAGAAGATACTGGAAAACCGGCTTCTATTGTATCAACACCAAGGTTGTTAAGATTTATTGCAATATTTACCTTATCATCTGGTGTTAGTGAAACTCCTGGTGTTTGCTCACCATCTCTAAGGGTGGTGTCAAATATTCTAACATTCTTTGGAAGATTGGCATTTTTTAAAGACTCTTTTATGATTTCATTTGTTTCAATATATGGTTTTATTTCCATTGTCAATGTAATCACCCATTATTAATTTATTTATGTTCCAATCTTAATAGGTTCTGAAAGTTCTTTTATTAACTGTATAAGTGAAT
>Ga0256840_1002376_pt1 | contig 16666 bp, 19 predicted proteins | sample 355202metaG_FD_185969 | JGI IMG/M metagenome (GOLD analysis project Ga0256840, IMG submission 185969) | Hydrothermal vent microbial communities from Mid Atlantic Ridge, Atlantic Ocean - 355-202 | ecosystem: Environmental > Aquatic > Marine > Hydrothermal vents | place: Atlantic Ocean: Mid... | reverse complement strand
ATTAATTGTCTTTATGATATAATAGAGCAATTAAATATTGAGGTTTTAGATGACAAATGTATTAATGATAGAAGATGATGCAGAGTTTGCAGAGATATTAAGTGAATATTTAGCACAGTACAATATAAAAATAACAAACTATGAAGATCCGTACTTGGGACTTAGTGCAGGTGTAAAAAACTATGATTTACTTATACTTGATTTGACACTTCCTGGTATGGATGGGCTTGAAGTATGCAAAGAAGTTGTAGATAAGTATGATATACCAGTTATAATCTCAAGTGCGAGGAGTGATGTAAGTGATAAAGTTATTGGACTTCAAATTGGTGCTGATGATTACCTCCCTAAACCATATGATCCAAAAGAGATGTATGCTAGAATTCAAAGTTTAATTAGAAGATACAAAAAGGTAAATGTTCAAGAAGACGGTAATGTTGATAGTGATTTTAGACTTGATGAAAAGAGACATCAAATATTTTTAAAAGATAAGGCTATAAATCTTACTCCAGCTGAATTTGAAATACTTGAATATATGTTAAAGCATCATGGATTTTCTATCTCAAGGGAGCAACTTGTTCATAACTGTAAATCTTTAAAAGATAAAGGTTCAAAAAGCTTGGATGTTATTATTGGAAGATTAAGAAATAAAATTGGAGATAGTTCAAAAAATCCAAAGTACATTCAATCTGTTAGAGGAATAGGCTATAAACTCATTGGTTAAACAGCATTCTATTAGTACAAAGATTACTTTTGTTTTTATATTTTCAATTTTACTTTTATTGATGTTTTTTATATTTTTATTTAAGTATCAAACAGAAAAAAATCTTGAAGCTATGAAAGAGAGACAGCTTCAGTCTATAAACTATATATTTATTCTTTATAGAAATAATCTTTCTCCACATGGAATCAACGAGTATTTTGGTAATTTTGGTTTAAAAAGAGTAACAAATAGAAATTTAAAAGAATCAGTTCTTTCAAAAGGTGTAGTTGTATTTCAAAAACATTCTGAGTTGGGAAATTTCTCTTCAATTCGTTACAATGATAGTTACTATCTCTATATTGATAATCTTATTTCCAATGTGCTTCTAGAGTCAAAATATAAAAAAAGGGCAAATGATTTACTTTTAATAGGTTTTTTAGTTGCCTTTGTCATTTTGATATCTATGTATGTATCCATTCTAAGAAGTATTTCACCGCTTAAAGAGCTAAGTTTGCAGATACGAAAGTTTGCATCTGGTGATATGAATATAGATTGTAAAAGTGATAAGCAAGATGAGATAGCACAAGTTGCAAATGAATTTGATAGAGCAGCATCAAAACTGAGAGACCTAATTCACTCAAGGCAACTTTTTCTAAGAGCAATTATGCATGAGTTGAAAACTCCTATTGGAAAAGGTAGAATTGTTTCAGAAATGATTACAGATGAAAAGTCAAAAAAAAGGCTTATTAGTATTTTTGAAAGACTTGATCTTCTTATTAATGAGTTTTCTAAGATTGAACAGATTGTATCTAAGAATTACTCTTTACAGATTAAGGAGTATAGCCTAAGAGAGGTTATTGATTCTGCAGTAAATATGCTAATGTTAGATGATGATAAAAAAGATTTACATGTGAAGGTTGATATCGATATATCTAAAAAAATAGAAGTTGATTTTGAATCATTTACACTTGCAATAAAAAACCTTATGGATAATGCTATTAAGTATGCAGATGATAGAGTAGTAGAGGTTTTTGTTAAAGAAAATAGACTTTATATACAAAATAGAGGGAAAAAACTTCCTATGGATATTGATGAATACTATAAACCTTTTGTTTCAGGATCTAATGAGATTAGAAAAGGACTTGGTTTGGGGTTATATATAGTTGAGAATATTGTAAAATTAAATGATATGAAACTAGATTATGAGTATACTTCTGGTATGCATAAATTTTCTGTGGATATTTTTAAATGAAATTAGAAAAATTTGAAAATTTAGTTGAAGCACTTAGTACACTTCCTAGTGTTGGAAAAAAATCTGCACAAAGATTTGCTTACCATCTTATTTTAAATGACACTTTTAATGCAATGAAAATTTCAAATGCAATAGAGAGTGCAATTCGCTCAATAAGAAGTTGTACAAGATGTGGAGGATTAAGTGAGCATGAAATTTGTGATATATGTTTAGACGAACAAAGAGATAGCAGTAAGCTTTGTATCACTGAGAGTGCTAAAGATATCTTAGTTTTAGAAGAAAATAATCTCTATGATGGTGTATATTTTGTATTAGATAGCCTTGAAGAGGAGATGATTTCTAAACTTAAAGAAGTAGTTTCTAAAGGTATAAATGAAGTTATATTTGCACTCACTCCATCTCTAGCAAATGACGCAGTTATACTTTTTGTTGAAGATAAACTAAAAGAATTCGATTTGGATTTTACCAAAATTGCACAAGGTGTTCCAACAGGAGTGCATCTTGAAAATGTAGATATGCTCTCACTTTCAAAAGCTATTAATCTACGTACTAAAGTTTAATTCTGCTATGCAGTGGTCTCATTATGTAACTTGTGTTAAATATCTAGTTTTGACTCAATACAATATCCCTGTCCTGATAGTGTATTAATTGTTCCTTCTGGCAGCTTTTCTCTTAATCTTCTCATTAGTGATCTTATTGATGATTCTAATGGAACTTTGTCTTCATAGACATAATTGATTATTTGATTATGTGTGACGATATTATTTTTATTATTTAGCAATAAAAGAAGAAGAAGGTTCTCTTTTTTTGTAAGACTTACAATCTTATTGTCTTTATTGAGTAGTGTTCTGTTATCTATATTGTAACAAAATCCATCTTTTAGTATTTCATAGCTTGTAGTTGAGTCAAGATTGCAGATTTTATATAGCAATTCTTCAATATAAAATGGTTTTTTTATGTAATCATCACATTTTTCTTTATATGCTTTTTTTATTGATACTATATCTATACTAGCACTAATTATAATTACATACGCAGATTTGTACCTCTGCTTAATATGTGTTAAAATTTCTATGCCGTTTATATTTGGCACATTAATATCTAGTATAAATAGGTCAAAAATACTTGAAATTTCTTCATAAGCATTAAGTCCATCAAAGTAGCTAGTTACACTATGTCCCTCTAGCTCTATACTCTCTTTTATTGCCATATGCAGTGCATAATCATCTTCTAATAGTAGTATTTTCATAAATCCATCTCGTTAAAATTGTATATAAATGTATTTTGATCATTTTTTGATATTAGTTTGTAAGTTATATTATATTTTATGCATATATCATGAACAATACTTAGTCCAATTCCGTGACCACCAGAAGTGTTATTACTTCTACTGAATTTATCAAATATTTGTTTATGATTTTTAATGGTTTTACCATTACTTTGTATGCTAAGAACTCTATTTTGTAAAATAATTTTAATTGTAGAGTTAATTGTAGAGTATTTTATTGCATTTGAAATATTGTTATCAACTAGTCTTGTTAATTCAACTTTACTAATACGAATTATTGTTCTTGCTTTAGCATATTCGTACTTTATTTTTCTTGATTGAGATTGTGCAATTTCTGAAAAATAATTAACTCTTTGTTGAATAAAATCTTCTAGTTCAATATCAATAACATCATACTTGACACTGTCCCTAGTAAGTAAAAATGTCATATCCTCGTAGGAGTTATTAAGTGTTCTTATTGCCGATGTGATTGACATAGAGTATTTATCACTTCCATATTTTTTCTTTCTCAATTCATTGTTTAGTGAAATTATGCTTAATGGAGTTTTTATTTCATGGACGGAGTGAGCTATAAATTTGTTATTGAGCTCTAGTCTAGTTCCTTGTTTTTTAAATATAAATACAAAATATATTATTACAAGACCAATTATAAGGAGAATAATACTAATAATATTTAGTTGCTGAAGTGTTCTTTGATATTCTTCTGTATTCATAGTAATAGAATATACCATTGTTGTACTATCAAAAATAGGACTTTTCGTTTTATAGTAAAATTTAACTGTGCCATCTGGCATTTTTTCTTTTAGAAAATTTTTTGAACCTATTTTTTTGTATAGTCTATCGGCAATATTTTTAGTTATTAAATCTTCATTTTTGTCAACCAAATATTGTTTTCTTGTGTTAAGAACTATCTTGATAGAGGTATTATCATCGTTAATGGCATAGATTTCATATCTATTTATCTCATTATTACTATTTAAAATTGATTTTATTTTTTTCATTTCATCAATATTTTGATACATATAACCAATTTGCAAAAGTCTTTTTCCTCCATCATTGGGGAGATATGAATCGGAAAAACTCATAAAATTACCTGATATTGTAACAAGAGGCATACTTGCTTCAAAAATTTTTTCTTTTTTATGTTTCATAAAGAGGTTCTCTGCAAATGAAAGATTAAATCCCTTATCATATTCAAATGTTGTATTGACAATGGTTAGGTATTTGTCTGTTATATATATGTTATATGGAGAGTTTTTTTCACCGCTGTTTATCTGATTGTAAATTTTATCGAGAGGGGAGTTATAATCTCTATTCTCAAGATATTTTAAAACCTCTTTTGTTTTATTAATCAATATTGTTTTTTGTTTTTCATATTGATATAAAAGCTTTGTTAATAGTGAGTCAGATTGCTTTGTAAGTTGGCAGTAGAGTATCTTCTGTTTTTTATAGTGATCACTATTAATTTTACTATATGTTAACTTATATCCAAAAAAAATAGATATTAAAAATGCAACTACCGTTAGTGCAGCAACAATGTATATGTTTATTTTTTTTAATATCAATTATAATACCTTAATTTTTTATTTTTTTTAGAATAAGCTCAATTTTAATATCTAAGATCAAAAGCCCCTTTCATATGAGTAGTGATTTCTTTTTCATCAAATTTATTTTCAAAAAATAGATTAAAGGCAAGAACACCTTGGTATAGCAGCATATCACTACCATCCTTGTGAGTAAGACCATTTTTTGTAGCAAGTTTTAAAAAGGGTGTTGTTTTATTATATATAACTTCAAAAGCATATCTTGACTCTTTCATAAGCTGATTAAGTATCAGCTCATCAATGGGAAGTAGGTTATCTCTAAGACCTGCAGATGTGGTATTTATGATTAGGTCATAGTTTTTAATTTTAAATGTATCCCAGTTATAAGCGGCAAAGTTATTTTTGTAAAACCAATCAAGTCTTTTTTCTGAGCGGTTCAATACCTCTACATGTAGAGCATTTTTTTGAAGTATTGAAGCAATAGCTTTTGCAGTTCCTCCTGCACCAAGTATGAGAACAGATTTTATTTTTTCAAATGAGCTGATTGCCTTGTAAAAGCCTGGTGCATCAGTGTTGTATCCTACTATCTTGTTACCTTTTTTAACAAGAGTGTTTACTGCACCAATATCTTTAGCAAACTCATCAAGTTCATCACAAAGCTCATAAGCAAACTCTTTATGAGGAACTGTTACATTAGCACCATTTAACTTAAGAGCATTAAATTTATCAATAATTTTTGAACCATCTTCAAGCTGCGTTTTTATATAGCATCCGTTGATATGAAGTGCATTTAGAGCTAAGTTGTGCATAATAGGTGAAATAGAGTGAGAGACCGGATTTCCAAATATACTAAATAGTTTCATATCTTTAAATCATTAAGCGAGCTAGTCATTGCCCCTAATTTATTTGTAACTTCAAGATATTCTAGTTCTGGTTTGCTATCAGCTACTACACCTGCACCTGCTTGAAAGATAATTTTCTCATCATCAAGATAAGCAGTTCTTATCATAATAGCACTATCCATATTACCATCAAATCCAAAGTAGCCAACAGCACCACTATAGAAGCTTCTTTTTATGCCTTCAAAATCACTAATCAGCTCCATTGCTCTTATTTTTGGTGTTCCTGTCATAGTTCCTGCTGTGAATGTTGCTGCAAAAAGATCAAACATATCTTTGGTTTTGTCAAGTTTTCCTCCGACATCACTTACCATATGCATCACATGGGAGTATCGCTCAACCCTCATCATATCACTAACATGCACTGTTCCGACTTCTGCAACTTTACCTACATCGTTTCTCCCAAGATCAATAAGCATAAGGTGCTCAGCCCTCTCTTTTTCATCACTTAAAAGTTCCTCTTCATAGGCCTTATCTTTTTCGTATGTAGAGCCTCTTTTTCTTGTTCCTGCTATTGGTCTAAGTGTTATATGTTCATTTTTTAATCCGACCATAACTTCAGGGGAACTTCCGATAATTGAAAATTCATTTAGGTCTAGCAAGAACATATATGGAGATGGGTTTTTATTTCTTAAAATTCTATAAAAACTAAGTCTATCTATCTTGGCATACTGAGTAAATCTATTTGACATTAAAATTTGAAAAACATCACCACTTTTTATCATCTCTTTTGATTTTGCAACCATATCAAAAAACTTCTTTTTAGTAAATGCAAATGAGCCTTTTTTTATATCTATTTCTGTTTTTTGTATGTTTAGATAGTTGTGAGGCTCTTTAAGTAATGACTCAATTTTATCAAGTTCGTCTTTTAAGTCATCTACAAATGTATGAAGTATTAGTGTATTTGATTTGTGTGAAAATGTACAAACTAGCTTTGGTCTTACTAAATCTATCTCAGGGATATCTATTTCATCTTTTAGGCTATCCATATGTGACTTAAGTCTTGGTTCAAATATCTTTACTGCATCATATCCAATATATCCAATAAACCCATCTACAAAGCCAAGTCCATTTTCTTGTCCAAGTTTTTTATATTTTTTTGTATCTATTTTTGCATATCTATGTTTTAGATACATAAAAGGGTTTTCACCTAAAGAGAGTTTTTCTCCCTCTTCATTGATGTGAAAAGCACTATTGTTTGTATGTGATATTCTCTCACGAGAACCAATAAAGAGAAAGCTAAAATTACCATCTTCATTGTTTATAGCACTCTCAAATAGAAATATTGGCTCACCTTTAAAGTAGCTTCTCAACTTTGAGAAAATAGTTATTGGTGTAAGTTGGTCAAATAGTATCTTTTTTATATGCACTATTTTACTCTATATATAAAGGCATCTTTGTTAATTGTTGATTTAATATTAACAAGTGCTGCTTTTGCATTGGTTATATTTGTAAATGGTCCAATTAATATCTTTGTTACTTTTGTTCCTTTTATATCAATCGGTAAAAGTCTGTATTCATGTCCTTTTGATGATATTTTTGTTAAAAACTTTTTATCTGGAGTTAGTCTTGATGTGGCACCTACTTGGACATAGATTCCTGTAGTTGCAAGACTAGCAGTAGTTGCTTTTTTTTCTGTTTTTTGTTCTTCTTTCTTTGGTTTTTCTTTTTTAACTTCTACAACTTTTTTAGGCTCAACTTTAACTTTAACCTCTTTTTTGATTTTTATTGGTTGTTCATTTGCTGGCTTTACTGCCTCTTGTTTTTTTATCTCTTTTTCTTTTAGGCTTTTGACCATCTCCTCAAAACTCTCTTTTTTTTCATCCTCTTGCACAATAGGAACTTGCTTAAAAAGGTCATCCTCTTTTTTAGGCTCAACTACCTTTTGCTGAGGAGTTGGAGGAAGTATAAGTTTTGCATTGTTATTTGTTTGTTCAGATGGTTTGTTTACTATCTTCATAACAACTAAAACAACTAAAAATAATACTATTAAAAGTGCTGCTATAACTAATATTCTTTTAGTTTTCATTGATTTACCATCATCTTTTTCTAAGATTATATCACTAAGTTCATTTTTTTCTTCCATTACTATCCCCTTGTCATTTTGTATTATTAAGCATTATTTGTACCACTACATGTGCTTTGACCAAGAAGCACCTCTCTCTTTATTGTAGAGTTTATATGGGAGTGCAAGTATGTTAAACTCTTTTGGTATATCTGGGTCTGGAAACATTTTCCATTCTCTGGGTAATTTTTGTGAAAGTTTGGCAGATATCATCTTAGCTATCTGGTATGCTTCTTGTAAGGTTGTGTGTCCTTTGTGTATATAAACATGCAGATGTCCTGGAGTTTTACTTTCGTAAGCTGTAAAGTTAATAAAACCCTCCTCTCTAAGAAGAAGCTGAGTTCTATGCCAAAATCGTTCAGTATTTCTACCATTATAATCAATAACTATATTTTCTACTTTGTTAAATTTATTTATCAATGAGTGTGCAACTGTAATTTCACCCTTTAAATGTTGAGTTTTTATAGCACTTGTCATAGTCTTATCTACTCTTTCATATTTGTCGAAAAAAAGACGGCCATTATGTTTTCTTTTTTCAACAATTGAATCTCTTTTAATCCAATAATGATCAGTTAGCATTTTAATTAAGGAGGTATCAATACTGTACATTTAATTTCCTTTTAATATGTTGCTCTATTGTAAATAACAAAGTTACTAGCAAGTTCTTTCATTTGAGCCTTAATTTTCTGTTGTAAATCTGTATCATTTATGTTGTCTAATACATCGGCAATTTTATTTGCAATTATTTCGAACTCTTTAGTCTTCATTCCTCTTGCTGTAAGTGCTGGGCTACCAATACGAACACCACTTGTTACAAATGGGCTTCTGTTTTCACCTGGTACTGTATTTTTGTTAATAGTAATTCCAGCATTTCCAAGAGCTAAATCAGCATCTTTTCCACTAAACTCTTTTCCAAGGAAACTAACAAGAACAAGGTGATTATCTGTTCCACCACTAACTATATCATACCCTCTTTTTATAAGAACATCACTTAGCATTTTTGCATTTGCTTTTACATCTTTAGCATACTGTTTCCACTCTAGTTTTAAATTTTCTGCAAATCCAACTGCTTTTGCTGCAATTACATGTACTAAAGGTCCACCTTGAATACCTGGAAAAATTGCACTATTTACTTTTTTTGCAATATCTTCATCATTTGTCATAATAAGCCCACCTCTTGGACCTCTTAGAGTTTTATGAGTTGTAGTGGTTACAATATCACAATGAGGAAATGGACTAGGATGCTCACCAGCTGCTACAAGGCCAGCAATATGAGCAATATCGGCAAAAAGATAAGCACCAACTTCATCTGCTATCTCTCTAAACTTGGCAAAGTCAATCTCTCTTGGATATGCACTCGCTCCACAAATAATCATCTTTGGTTTTACAATATGAGCAATCTCTTTTACCTTCTCATAGTCAATTGTTCCATCTAGTTTAACCCCATAGAAAAAGCTAGAGTATGTTTTTCCAGAACTACTAACTTTTGAACCATGAGTTAGGTGGCCACCATGGCTAAGATCCATACCAAGAATTTTGTCAAATGGCTTTAGAAGAGCTTGATATACTCCCTGATTCGCTTGACTTCCAGAGTTTGGTTGGACATTTGCAAAATTACATCCAAAAAGTTCACAAGCTCTGTCTATTGCAAGTTGCTCAACTTTGTCTGCAAACTCACATCCACCATAGTATCTTTTGTTTGGGTATCCTTCAGCATACTTGTTTGTAAAAACACTGCCCATAGCTTCCATAACTGCGGGGTATGTAAAGTTTTCACTTGCAATCATCTCGAGATGATTAGTCTGTCTTTCTAGTTCATTTTCAATTAATCCATAAACTTCTGGGTCAATATTTTTTAGTATACTCATTTTTCATCTTCCTTTATCTGTATTTCTTCTTTAATTGGTTTCATTGATGGAAACAGGATTACATCTCTAATTGATTGCTCGTTTGTAAGAAGCATTGTTAATCTGTCTATTCCTAGACCCTGCCCAGCTGTTGGAGGTAGACCATATCCAAGTGCCTGTACATAATCTTCATCCATCTCATGCGCTTCATCATCTCCCGCATCTTTTGCATCTAATTGTGCTTTAAATCTATTGTATTGGTCGATTGGATCATTTAGTTCATTGAATCCATTTGCAATTTCTCTTCCAGCTATAAAAAGTTCAAATCTCTCTGCTACATCAGGATTTTTATCACTTCTCCTTGCTAAAGGGCTTATTTCTATGGGATAGTCAATAATAAAAGTTGGATCAATTAGTTTCTCTTCAACATATAAATCAAAAAGTTCTTCATATAACTTTCCAAGGCTAAGCTGTTCATTTACATCTTCACCTTTTCCTTTGAGGTATGATATAATTTTCTCTTTACTTTGAACTACATCAAGAGGTATCCCTCCTATGTCAACAAGTGAATCAATATATGAAATTTTTCTAAATTTACCTGCAAAATCAATCTCTATATCACCATATGGTATTTTTGTTGGAAGGTTTAATTTCTTTAGTAAAACAGTAAACATCTCCTCTGTTAAGTCCATGAGATCGTGATATGTATGGTATGCCCAGTAAAATTCTATCATGGTAAATTCAGGGTTATGGGTCTGATCCATACCCTCATTTCTAAAGTTTCTATTTATTTCAAATACAGCTTCAAAACCACCAACAACAAGTCTTTTTAGGTAAAGTTCTGGTGCAATTCTAAGGTATCTATCAATTCCTAGTGCATTGTGATGAGTAACAAATGGTTTTGCATTGGCTCCACCTGCGATTGGATGCATCATTGGAGTTTCAACTTCTAAGAAACTTCTCTCTTCAAAAAAGTGCCTAATTGTACTTACGATTTTACTTCTTATTTTAAAAGTCTCTTTTACATTTGGATTCATTATCATATCTAGATAACGCTTTCTATATCTTAACTCCTTATCTGTAAGACCATGAAATTTTTCAGGTAGTGGAGTAATTGATTTAGTAGCTAGTTCTAAAGCTCTGACATGTAGAGATAACTCGCCAGTCTTTGTTACAAATGGAAAACCTGTAACACATACAATATCACCAACCTCAATAAGCTTTTTTGCCTCTTTAAACCAGTCTTCTCCAATACTTTCTCTGCTAAAATAGATTTGAAGTATCCCTGTTTCATCTTCAATTTTTGCAAATGCAGCCTTACCCATATGTCTTAAAAATTTAATTCTTCCGGCTACTGTATTTTCTTTGTTTTCATCACGCATTGGGTCACTGTCTCTAACATATTCAAAACACTTTTTAAACTCTTGTGTTGTTGAATCTTTTTTAATATTATGAGTATAAGGATTTTTACCAAGGGTTCTTAATGTTTCTGCTTTTTCTATTCTTTGTTGTTCGTATTGATTATCAAATATCAATTTTATTCCTCTTTTCGTTTTTGTTTTTGTTGGCATTTACTGCAAACACCATAAAGTTGCATTAAATGACCGGTATGTTTAAATCCATATTTATTTGCTATTTCTTCTTGTTTTTTCTCTATCTCTTCATCTTCAAATTCAATAATTTCATCACATATATTGCATATCATATGGTCATGATGAGGTTTATTGCCAAGCTCAAATTTCTTGCCAGATGATCCAAATGACAAAGAGGTAACCATATGAGACTCTTCTAGTAAATTTAGAGTTCTATATACTGTTGCTATTCCAACATTTAGTTCTGGATAGGTCTTTTTAATTAACATATATAGGCTCTCAGGTGAAAAGTGATCACTGTTATCATACATAGTTTTAAGGACAGCTTCTCTCTGCTTTGTAAACTTTAAATTGTTTTTCTTAAGGATATCCTTAAATATTACTAAAAGTGAATCATACTGCATATTTTCTATGTCAGGCATACACTACTCTCCTAAAGTTTTTTTCAAATCATTTGCTATCATATTACTATCCATTTTGATAATATATGAACCTGTTTCTATAAAGATTGGATACATAAAGCTTTTACTCATATATTCATCTGCTTGTTTTTTTATGAATTCTATATTTGAAAGAGTAACTGCGAGAATAGAAAAAACTAAAAATACTTTAGCACTTCCGACTACAAAACCAGCTAGTTTATCTAATCCACCAAGTCCACTCATCTTCATCATGCTTTCTAAAAGGTGACCAATAAAGAGACTTATAATCCAAAAAACAATAAGTACGGCAATAAAACCTACAATATAGAGAGTAGCACTACTGTCTAGTTTATATAAGTTAGTACTTATAAGTTCACCTGCTTGATCTGCAAATCTAGAAGCTACAAAAATTCCTCCAACAATACCTACTAAACCAAAGATCTCTTTAATAAAGCCATTTATTACACCTTTTATGCCTAATATAAAAATTAATGATAGTGAAATAATGTCAAAAATAGATATATTTTCCATACTAACACTCCACTCTTAAACAGTTTTTACCAGCATCTTTTGCACAGTATAGTGCTTTGTCTGCTCTTTCTGTTATAGTTTCTGGTGTATCACCTTTTTTATAGCATGAAATACCTGCACTTAGTGTTAAGTGTATGTTATGACCCTTATAAAGAAGTTTGCTTTGGCTTGTCTCATTTATAATTCTTTCTATACTCTTTTTTGCTTCTTCAAGAGTAGTTCTGTTAAGTATGATTGCAAATTCTTCTCCACCATATCTATATACTTTAACACCTTTTCTCAAAGAGCTTTGCATTAGCTTAGTTAGGAATATAAGAGTCTTATCTCCCGCAATATGCCCGTATGCGTCATTGATTTTTTTAAAGTCATCAGCATCAATCATCACAAGATAGAGATCTACATTTTTGCCATTGATAGCATCAAGTATTTCTGATAAATCTTTAGAAAAAACTCTTCTATTGTATGTTTTAGTTAAAGGGTCAATGTGGGATTCTTTCTCAAGCCTCTCAATTTCAAGTTTCAAATTCATAATTGTTTCATCAGCATTTTTTAGCTCATTGAATACTTGAGTTTGAAAATTATTGAATGTATCAATAATCTTTTTTGTTGGAATATGATCATAGTTTTTATCAATGTTTGCTATATCTACATAGTTCTCATCAGATATTTTTTTGAGGTTTGTATTTGATTTTTCAAACTCTTTTAAAGTTGATTTTGCCAATTGAAAAGAGGCATGAGAAGAGTGTTCTTCTAGTTCATTTATGGAAAAAAGGTATGAGTATTTTTTAGAAAGATCAATAAGTGTTGAATCTTCACTTTTTATTAACTCATCCATAAATGTGTCGTAATAGTACTTTGGGTAAGGTGGAATACTAAGGTCTATTAGTTTAGAAAAAGTACTTTGACCAATAGTATTGATTTTATCCACAATATTGCTGTTTTTTGTCATGATTTGTCTACACCTTAAAGTTAGATAGATAAATAATATCCAATTTAAGCTGTAACTATGTTTATATTCCGATATTGTTTATCAATTCTTGCGGTTGAGTTGAAAATCTTATAGCATCATCTTTTGTAATATCACTTGATTTTAAAAATTTTACCATAGCTTGTGTTTGTGTACTCATACCTGTTTTTGACTGATTTAATTGCATTTGTGAGTATATCTGATGTAACTTGTTTTCTCTAATAAGGTTAGAAATAGCCGAATTATTGATTAGAATTTCATGAATAGCAACACGACCACCACCTTTTTTGGGTAGTAAGCTTTGTGAAATTACAGAGTAGAGTGAAGTTGCAAGCATATTTCTTACTTGAACTTGTTCTGGTCCCTCAAAACTATCTACTATTCTGTTTACGGTTTGGACTGCTGAGTTGGTGTGAAGTGTGCCAAAAACTAAGTGACCAGTTTCTGCTGCTGTTATAGCGGTACTAATCGTTTCTCTATCTCTCATCTCACCAACTAGTATAACATCTGGATCTTCACGAAGTGAGTATTTTAGTGCATTTGCAAAGCTTTTTGTATCTGTTCCTACATTTCTATGAGAGAAGAGGGATTTATTGTTTTCATGCACAAATTCCACTGGGTCCTCAATGGTAATTATGTGCCTTCTCTCAGTTTTATTTATCTCATTGAGCATTGCAGCTAGAGTAGTTGATTTACCACTACCTGTTGGACCTGTAACTAGGACCAACCCTTTTTCTCTTTTTGTGATGTCTTTAAATATAGATGGGCAGTTTAGTTCTTCTAGCGAAGGAATATTGATAGGGATAATTCTAAATGCAGCAGCTAATTCTCCGTTCATAGTATAGTAGTAGTTTGCACGAAAACGACCTATATCTGGAAATTCTATAGCAAAATCTATCTCTTTATTCTCTTCTAGCTCTTTTTTCTGCTTGTCAGAAAGTAGTGTGTAGCAGACTTCTTCAATCTCTTGACCATTAAGTTTTTGCATATCTAGTGGTACAAGTCCACCATCGATTCTGATTTGTGGTTCACTTCTGCTTACTAGATGCAGATCAGAGGCCTTATATGCTACAATATTTTTGAGTAAAGCTTTTATGTTCAGAGACATTTCAAATCCTTTTATTCAATTATTTTAGGGACTACAAATGATCCATCTTCACTTTTTGGAGCATGTTCTAGTATAGTTTTTATGGTTTTTGAATTTACACTTGGGATATCCTCTCTCATGGGAGTTCCTCCTGATACAGTTGTAAAAGTTGCCTCTTCTTTATCTAAATCTAATTCATTTAGGTTTTCTATAAACTCCACAATTTCAGAGAGCTGAGCGATCATGCCATCTCTTTTATCACTATCAATCTCTAAAGATGACAGTTTTTCTAGCTTTTTTAATAAATCATTATCAATTTTCATTTCATAATCCTAATTATTTTTACATGATTAACAATTATATCAGAAAAAGTCTTTTTTTATCTTTATTGTGCTAATATATTGCCTTATTTAGATTACGAAGGATGTAAGTTGGCACTAAAAGAAAATATTGAAGCTATTAAAAAAGAGATAGGTACAGAAGAGCAGTTTTTAGAGGGTATTATAAAGAGTGAGCGTTTTTTTAAAAAATATAAAAAGATGATAATATTAGTTTCAGTTGTAGCTGTAATTGCTGGTGCTTCTTATGCAACAATTAATATTGTAAATGAAAGTAGACTTGAGGCTTCAAATATTGCTTACAATACACTTATGAAGAACAAGGATGATACTAAGGCTCAAAGTATCTTAAAAGAGAAAAATGAAAGATTATATAATTTCTATAGATTTCAAGTAGCACTTGATTCAAATGATCTTAAAACATTAAAAGAGCTTTCAATGTACACAAAAGATCCTGTTATATCAGATTTGGCATCATACCAAATTGCTAGTATTGAGGGTAATACAAATACTGATAGTAAACTACTTTCTGGGTTTGTGGCTCTACAAGAGGGGTATAAACTTTTAAAAGAAAATAAAATTGTTGAAGCAAAATTAAAATTTGCACAAATTGATTTAAATTCTCCACTAAAAAATGTAGCAAAAAACTTAGAGCATTATCAAGGGAAAAATCCTAAAGGGACAAATTAATATGAGATATATTAAATACCTTTTACCAGTTTTAGTTCTATTTGTTTTATCAGGATGCGGCACAAAAAGACAAAATTTTGAACCAAAAGTAGTGTCTGGTGAAATTAGTTATGATGGAAGTCTACCCTCAAGTATTGTAGATGTAGTAAGAGGTGGTGCTACACTTGAAAATGGTCAAATAATTACAAAAGATGGACTTTTAGATGTTAAAGTTCCTAAAGGATTTATGTTTTTAGGAAATTCTGGAGAAAAATATATAGCTGCATCAACTTGTTCTGATTTGGTGATTGTTAATAAGAATAGTAAAGTAATATATGAAAAAAAGTTTGATGCTATTGTAGCATCTGCCTCTTTAAAAGACGATATTTTAGCAGTTCTTCTTGGAAACAATAAAGTTGTCCTTTTAGATACAAAAACAGATAAAATTCTTTATGAAAAAAGTGGAGATAAAGTATATGCACATGACTCAAAAATAGCAGCACCATATTTTTTGACATCCATTGTTATATTTCCAACACTTGATGGTAAATTACTTATTGTTGATTTAAAGAAGAATAAACTTCTAAGAGATGTAGTTGTTAAGAGTGAAAAGTTTTTCTCTAATATTATCTATTTAGATGTTTTAGGTGATAGACTTGTTGCTGCAACAAAGAAGAGGGTAGTCTCTATCAATCCAAAAACTATGGGGTTTTTAGATAAGGATATTAAAGATGTAATTATACTCAAAGATAGAGTTTTGGTATTTACAAAAAATGGACAAGTTCTTTTAACAGATGCTGATCTAAAAGTTTTAAAAACAAAAAAGTTTAAATTTGCAGCTTTTGTTGGTACAATTCATGGTGAATTTGTTTATATTGTTGAAAGAGGTGGTTTTTTAATAGCAACAGATTTAAGCTTGATTTCATCAAATGTTTATGAAATGCCAGATGAGATTGATTCATATGTATTTACTACCAATGACAAGCTATTTTATAAAAATCATTACTTTAAACTAGGTAAGTCAAGAGAAAAATAGAGTTGAAAAATATAGTAGACCTTTTTTTAAAACATAAAATTGTATTTAAATCTTTAGATGAGGTAGATAAATCTCTACTTGGCACTAGAAAAAAGATAGATATTTTTAAGGCAACAGATATAAAAGGAAATTATTTTTCTATTTTTAAGATAGACCAGAAAAGCAGATTTTTACTTAAAAATGCAATAGAGTTGTCTGATTTAGAGCTTCGATTGCAGAAAATAGTAAATCACAATTTTAAGTATAAAAACTTACTTATAAGTAAAAATATCTGTTCAAAATCAGTTGTATACTTAAAAGATAGAGGATGGAAAATATTTTATACCCATCCTAAACCAAACTAACGCATAACAGCGTTTCTATTTTGTTCACTATTGAGACAGATGTTCTCAAGCATAGCCTAAGCTATGTTTGAGGTTATCTAACAAA
>Ga0256840_1002375_pt1 | contig 16668 bp, 21 predicted proteins | sample 355202metaG_FD_185969 | JGI IMG/M metagenome (GOLD analysis project Ga0256840, IMG submission 185969) | Hydrothermal vent microbial communities from Mid Atlantic Ridge, Atlantic Ocean - 355-202 | ecosystem: Environmental > Aquatic > Marine > Hydrothermal vents | place: Atlantic Ocean: Mid... | reverse complement strand
TAAAAGAAGCAGTAGAAAAGCTACCGAATGTAAAAGATGTTGATGTAGAGGTTGTCTGGGAACCGCAATGGAATATTTCAATGGCTGATGACAATGTCAAAAAGGCTTTAGGCGCTTAAAACACGGGCCTACTCGTTGGGCTCATGTTTTAAATAACTGTTTTTAATTACGATCATCTCATAGACTGAAACTTCCGGCATAGCCTCTTTTATAAGTTTGTCTGTATCAGAATATTTTCCATGCATCTGTTTTATCTCATCATACGCTTTTGGTTTGACCTCACTTGTTGCAACAGAGATAACAGCAACCCATATAAGAATGATGGCAATCCAGACTATTTTTTTTGCTCCGGCATAGACACCTAAAAAATGAAAAATAATTGTCAGAACAATTCCAAGACTCAACAAAAATGTTAAACTCATAGTTTTATCCTTTCTCCTTCCGGGGTAATTGTAATATTTGCATCTTTAAACATTTGGTCTCCAAAATCTTTGACACCCAAAGTTCCCAACAGCATTAAGATGACAACCAAAAACAAAAAAACAACAGCCATACCATATCTTTTGAGTCTACTTATCATCTTTAGTCTCATCTTTTGGGGCAATAGGTGAATAGTCTACACATCTTGCTGTGTGAAAATCTCTGATAAAATCAGGATTCTTGAAGTAGTCACCATCAAGTTTCCATCCAAGCTTTTTAGAAATCAAAACAGATTGTGAAATAGTTCTTCTCATTTTGTTTTCACAGATGACAGTTTTGCCTTCATTGAAAATTTCTTTGACACCCTGCATCCTTTTGGTTGTTACAAAATAATGAATACCTATCATAATGGCAAATATGGCAAATATACCAGTCATTCCTTTTTTAAAGGCACCTTTTGGCATAAAATCTCTTGTAGTGACAAAAGCTGTAATAGCCAAAAAAAATATTCCTATTACAATATATGCAATTTCCAATTCAAAAAATCTTTCCATTATATTTCTCCTTTATGCAACTGTAGCATGTTTTTCTTCCCATTCGGCAAATTTAGGTGTGAAATACTCAATCCGTACTTTTTTAAACTCTTTTGATGAATACAAAGGCATATATGCTTTTGATTCTATCTCCTTTGCCATCTCCGCAATCATGGCATTTGTCTCTTGGGTCGTTTTTCCGTGGACCATAGTAAAAAGATTGTAGGGCCAGTTTTTGTATTTTGGACGCAGATAGCAGTGACTTACGGCAGAAAAAGCTGCTGCCTTTGCACCTATCTCATCACCGATTGCTTCATCAACATCCCATACGACCATGGCATTTGCATTAAAACCTGCTTTCCTGTGGTTTAAAATGGAGGCAAAGCGTCTCATGACACCGGCTTCCTGTAATTCCTGCAGGGTATCGAAAAAGGTTTTATAGTCTATATTGAGATCATTGATGATATCAGCAAAGGGTTCACTGACAAAGTCAATGTCATACTGCACTCTTTGAATGATTTTATGGTGCAAAGGTGTCAGTTCTATATCTTTATGGATAACTTTTTTCACCTCTTCTTTTTTTTCGTCTTTTCCTGTCGTGTTGAGTTTGACATTGATTTTAAAGAGTTTTAATGTCGGAAGTACAATATAGTCATCAGCCTGTGTGAGTGCAGCAAGCGTTTGTATTGTCTTTTCCAGCCCCAGGAGAGAATCAGGTGTAACTGCCATGGTAAACCAGATGTTAAAATCATGGTTTCTTTCATAATTGTGTGAAACACCCGGATGGGCATTGATAATTTTTACAGCACTGCTGATCTTTTCTTCGGGAATTTTAAACGCAACCAGAGATGATTTGTATCCCAGGCGTTTTGTGTCAAATATGGCGGAAGTCTGCCGTATGATATTTGCTTTTTTTTCTGCCTGCAATATCTCTAAAACTTCATCTTCTTGCATACCCAACTCACCAGCAATAACCTCAAAAGGTTTTTGTACCAACGGAAACTTTTTCTGTATTCTTGAAAGTATCTCTTGTTTCATCTGTATTACTTTATATTAATTTTTAGCATAATGATTGTATCTATCTTTATCTAAATTTAAATTGATATTTGTCAAGAACTTTATGTCTGTATATGTTATGATTAGATTACAAAAACTTAAGTAAGGGTATTTGGAATGGCTTATTTTCCGGCATTTTTAAAATTAGACGGTAAAAAAATTCTTATAGTGGGTGGTGGAAATGTTGCGTATGAAAAGTTGGAGCATCTTCTTGATTTTACAAAAGATATACATATCATTGCAAATGAATTTTCAGAGGAGATGCTGCAGCGTATAGAAGAAGAAAAGCTTGTGTATGAAAAGCGTAAGTACAAAAAAGGTGATATACGGGAGTTTGCTGTAGTTGTGGTTGCTGTGGACAGTATTGCACTGCAGGCAGAGATATTTGAAGAGTCCAAGCAGTACAACTGTCTGTGTAATGCTGTGGACTCGGTTGCCTATTGTGATTTTATTTTTCCTTCGTATGTAAAAAAAGAGGATCTGATTATTGCAATATCAACTTCAGGTGCTTCTCCCGCAATGGCAAAGTATTTACGAAGATATCTGCAAAAGATGATTCCAAGTGGAATTTCGGAGTTTTTGCAGGAGATGAAAAAACTGCGCAAAAGTTTGCCAAAAGGAAAAGAGAGAATGAAAATGCTTGATGAAAAAGCAAAAAAATATATAGAAAATTGGAGTCATAATGAACGCTAAAAAAGGATTGTTTTTAGGAATATTGTTTGCATTTTTTGCACTTGGATTTATAGCGATACAAAAAGCTACACCGGAGGCAAAACCGCACAGAATTTACAAAGAGATTAAAGTCTACAGTCCGTATAAGTTTGAAAAAACAATCGGTGGTCTTGCCATTGTAGATACCAGAACAGGGACAAAAGAGAAACCGGATGCCGCAGATTCTCTGTATCGTATGGATGAGTTGGATCAAAAGTGGGGAAAAAAGCATTTGAAAGTTGTCGGAAATGACCTTGTTGTCCTTGGCGATGCAAATCAAACAGTGAGAAAAATTTATATACAGACAAAAGAAGAGAGAAGCTGGCTGAAAAAGTTTTTTGGTATTTAATCTTCATATCTGTTTACTAAAGGGAGTGCATTATGTTACGCTTGGCTTTTTTGGCTATTGTTATTATAGTTGGCTGGATAGAACTGCTTCCTTATATAATTCCAAACAAACCAAAACAAATTTACAGTGATGACAAACTTCGTGAAATTGCCTTAAGCAGAGGAATGCATCCGATACCCAAAGAGTATGATAGATTTTTAAAACTGCTGGATTCAAAAGAAAATCCGATAACAAAAGAGAAAGTAGCATTGGGCAGAAGTCTGTACTTTGACACAATCCTTTCGCAGGATAAAACACTCAGCTGTGCTTCTTGTCATATGTTGAAAAAAAATCCTCATAATAAAAAGCAGTTTTTAGATGATTTGACACATCCCCAGGCAAAAACCGACTGCATGGTCTGCCATATTAAGGATGAAAGCGGCAGTGACAGACTCTCTACGGCAATAGGAGTAGGTGCCAAAACCGCTCCAAACCATTTAAACACACCGACAATATTAAATTCTGCTTTGGCAAAATACAGAATGTGGGATGGTTCCGTTACAAGTTCTCAGGCAGTAATTGCACCAATGATTCATGGAAAATATACAATGAATTTATCAACAGAAGCCGTGGAAAAAAGGCTCAAAAACAGTAAAAAATATAAACAGACTTTTGAAAAGATTTTTTCAGACGGCGTGACTTTTGAAAATGTGTGCAAGGCTTTGGATGTATATCAAAAAACACTTTTGACACGCAGTGCCTATGACAGATTTTTGGAAGGGGACAATGCTGCGATGAGTGCGGAGGCAAAAAGAGGTTTTCGGAATTTTATTCAGCTCGGATGCAAAGGGTGTCATACCGGCATAACAGTCGGCGGGCAGACAATACAGAAATTTCCTACACGGAATTATAATCATATTATAGATGTTACCGGTATTTTCAGCACACAATACATTGGTCGTGATGTGGCTGCTTTTGACTTTAATATAAAGCCTTACAGTAGGTATCCTTTTGAAAACAGGGGCGGATTTTTAGGCAAAGACAACGAACAGCTTTTTCGGGTACCTATTTTGCGAAATGTCACAAAAACATCCCCCTATTTTCATAACGGAGCCGTATTTGATTTGCGCGAAGCTGTTCGCATTATGGGGAAGTACCAGTTAAGTATGGAGTTGACAGAGGTGCAGATAGATGAAATCGTAGCATTTTTAAAATCCCTTGAAGGTGATGTCGTTGAGTATAAGGAACTGCAATGAAAATTTTATATATAAACCTTGATATTCTTTTTATGTTTGTCAGCGGTATCCTTTTAATGGACTATTTTTCTCTGCAATGGTCCTATGTTCGAGTAATAGAGTTTCTTCATATCTTTGGTTCTGTTGCACTGACTCTGTTTTTTGTCTTTCCTTTTTTATATAAGCACATTTATGAGAGTATGATAGTTATGAAACACAAAAGCAAAAGCGGATTGGCATTTGCTTTTGTGTTTCTGTTTTTGCTTCTCAGCGGAACGTATCTGTTTTTGATAGGAAACAGAGGCGGTGAGATTTATGGCATTGTTTCTTACTATATACACCTTTATGGCTCTTTTGTGCTGCTGTTCTTTTTTGCACTGCATCTTAGAAAGTTTTTTGCACTAAGAAAAGTCACAGCTGTTCTTCCTCTTTTTCTGATATTCTTTCCAAACTCTGTCTATTCAAGTTCAGAAAAACTGACAAATATCATCTTTACAGACGGTGCAAAACATCATCACAGTATAGACTGGACAAACTCTGTTACATGTAAAGCCTGTCATCCGGCCATATTTCAACAATGGGCTGATTCCAACCACAGACATCTTGCAGATTCCAATCCATACTATATGGTGCTTGAAAATTTAGCCGAAATGGACAGAGGCAAAGAGTTCAGACAATGGTGTATGGGCTGCCATAATCCAAGTGCAGTGAGTATGCAGCAGGAACGAACAACACATTTTATGCAAGACAATATTATGCCGGAACCCCTTTTTACAAAAGCTTCGCAAAATCTGATCAATGCATACAAAAATCATCTAAACAGGCTGGAGCAGGGAGTCTCCTGTATTGCATGCCATCGAATTGTTGATGCAAAACCAACAGGGAACAGTTCGTACAGTTTGAATCTGACAAAAAGAAAAAAGTATCTGTATGAGGATGCACACACAGATATGAAAGTGTGGATAAGTCAAAAACTCATCAATGCAAAACCACAGGTACACAGACAAGAGTACATGAAACCTTTGTATAAAAAAAGTCAATACTGTGCCTCTTGCCATAATGAATTTTTACCGCACAGCGGAAAAAAAGTTGTTTCTACCTATGAACAGTGGAAGGAGTCACCGTACAACAATCCGCAAAATCCAAAAGAACATAAAGAGTGTATAGACTGTCATATGACCTATATGAAAAACGGAAAATTTTCTCCGTTACAGGGGCGTTCAACGCTTGGCGGTAAGTCTAAAAAAGATATAAAAGTACACTATTTTGCAGGAGGCAATCATTTTCTAAGCGGATTAAAGAACAAAGAAAACGAATCACAGTCTTTACAGCTTCTTAAAACATCCGCCAAACTTGATGTGAACATTGAGAATAATGTACTCTCTGTGGGTGTGAAAAATGTTGGAGCAGGGCACAAACTGCCGACAGGTGCCGCAGATTTTCGTGAATTGTGGCTTGACATAACAGTAAAGGACAGTAAGGGCAAAACTGTTTTTAGCAGCGGAAAACTCAACAAAGAAGGGGAGATAGAAAAAGGTTCTGTTATTTTTAACAAAGTCTTTGGTGATAAAGAAGGCAATCCTGTAGGATTGTTTTTCTGGCGATATGAAAAATTACTCAAAGATACGAGAATACCGGCAGGAAAGCGGGTTGTAAATAAGTTTGTTCTGCAAAAAGAACTCCGCTATCCTTTACATGTAGAGGTAAAGCTCAACTTTAGAATTTATCCGCAATGGGTGACAAATATTGTAAAAGCAGCCTACCCGCAACTGCCGGATCCTCCTGTCGTAACACTGACAAATCTGGAAAAATCTTTTGATTAAAAGTGTTGTTTTAATACTTCTTGTATTGTTTGAACTGCAGGGATTTACGATAGAAAATTCCTATAATGCAGCACAGCAAAAAGCGCTCAAATCAAATAAAATACTTCTTGTTTTTTTGACAAAAAAAGGGTGTTCTGTCTGTAACAAGGCTCTTGTAAAAATGATCAAGAGCAAAAGTCTTGCTTCACTTATTGAAAAAAATGCAGTTTTTGTTCTGATCTATCAGGAGCAAAAAGAGAGCTTTCCGATAGAAATGCTTTATACCACACAGTATCCGACACTTTTTTTTCTTGACAGAGAGGAGCTTTTTACCTGTAAAGCCTTGCGTGGCAATATAAATATCACAAAAATAATACGTTGTTTAGATCCATAAAACAACTTTATGAAAGTGCATCAAAGGCATCTTCAATTGTTTTGTATTTTTGTGCTATGAAAAGGTATACTGCCGCATTGAGCTTCGCCAGTTTTAAATATTCATCAGAAGGGTTGTTGAGCTGTTCAAGAGAGTCTGCAAGGTTTATCTGCTCCCAGGACTTTTTATAATGAATGCCATAATATTGCGGATCTATTATTATTTCTTCTATGTCATTTGACTTCATAATCCATATACGTCCTTTACTGAAGAGTTCCGGTGTCCCCTCATTGCCCTGAATCAAAGCAAAAGACTCATACCTGTCTGCAAAAATTTCAACATATTTTTTAACATAGGGTTTGTGGAAAACACCGGTGATTGCATATTTGCTGTTAGCGACTTTCGGCAGTTTTTCTATGGTATTGAAGCCACTTCTGAGTCCCAGCTTATTTCTTATATCTGTAAGTTGATGCAGTTTGTGACAGTACTCTTTTCTGTCAAAGTATTTAATATTTTGGTGAAGATTTATGTTTTGGCATATGTTTTTTACTGTAATGCCGTCTTTTGCAGGTTGTTTGTCATCACCCATAATCACTAACTTTAAATCTGTTTTTTCAAGAGCTTTGGCAACCAGTGGAAAGATATATGGATTTTTTGCTTTGCCGTCAAAAGGGTATCCCAATTCTATTGAATCGGGAATATTTTCTTTGTCTGTATATGCATCACATGCACTCAATGCCCCGCGAAACTCCTCTGTTGTTTCAGGCTTGAGTCTCCAGCCCAGTAAAAATGCGGCAATCTGTTCACTTGGCACACTTTGGTCCAAAATCTGTTGCATCATATCTTTACTTTCTTCAAAGCTTAAATCTCTGTTGCCTTTTGGACCGGTTCCGACTGCATGTATATATTTGAAAAAATCCATTTTGTACCTTTTAAAATTTAACTTTTAGAGTGTATCAAAATTAGACAAATATAACTAGTTATCAAGCTCTTTTTCAATCGCTTTGTGTAAATCACTGTCTTGTGGTGAAATATCAAAATAATTTTTACTAAAAGTAATGGTAACCGCTTTCATATTGCCATTTTTTTCTTTTTCGGCAATAAGCTCATTTTCTTTAAATTCAGTTATTCTCCATCCGTTTTTTTCACCTGCTTCACGAATCAGCTTATGTACTTCACTCAAAGGTATCTCGTGTTTTAGGTGTGTAAATGAAGCAGTTTTGACATCTTCTGCATTCACGGATGCTGTAGAACAGGCATTGAAAATCATGCTGCTAAAAACAGCAAAAATCGTTGTAACTATAATTTTTTTCATGGTAAACCCCTTTATTATATGATATAATAATAATACTAAAGAAAGATTTAATTTAGGAGAATTTGAATGACAGCCCACGATATTATGATTATTTTAGTGATGACTTTTCCAATGTTTATATTTACAATTTATCCGGGTATCTGGCTCAGTGATTATTTGCAAGAGCATCACAGTATAAAAGAATCACAAAAGCGTTCTGTTATGCTGGTTATCACGTTTTTTGGAGCACTATTGCTTTCTTCATTATTGCATTTTGTATAAAACAGGAATCCGCATGAAAAAGATAATAACCGCAGTCTTCTTGCTGGGATTGATGCTGCATGCTTCTTCTGATGCTGCACTGGATGCTATAAATGCAGGAAACTATAAAAAAGCTTTTACAATTTTAGCAACAAAAGCACAAAAAGGAAATATTAATGCAACATACAATTTGGCACTTATGTATTATAACGGATACGGAGTAGAACAAAATATTTCAAAAGCAGCCAAACTTTTAGAAACAGCTGCCAAGGCAGGACATGCAAAAGCTCTGCAGAATGTAGGACGTATTTATATGCAGTCTATGAATTTTGACAAAGCTGCTTTTTGGCTTGAAAAGAATGCAAACGAGGGCGATACAGGGGCATATTATCTGCTCAGTGAAATTTATGTAGAACAGGAAAAATTTAAAAAAGCGAAACAGTGGGCGAAGAAAGCGATTGAGGCCGGAAGTCAAAAAGCTTCTCTTCTGTGGCAGGAGTATAATTTAAAAAACTATTAATTATGTTTGAAACCAGTCAAGCTGATCTCTGAGCTCTACGACTTTTCCGACTATAATGAGTGCAGGAGTAGGGACTCCTTTGGCTTTTTGTACAATATCTTCCAGTGTACCGACAACTACACTCTGCTCTTTTGTTGTACCGCGTGAGATTACAGCACACGGATACTCTTTTGGTTTTCCTATTTCGATTAATTTTGAAGATATTTTTTTGAGATTATGCAGTCCCATAAGAAAAATAATTGTATCGTCTGTTTTGAAATTTTCCCATGGAATTTGGGATGTTTCTTTATTCGGCGATTCATGTCCGGTCACAACTCTGAAACTTACAGCAACACCTCTGTGTGTAACAGGTATACCTGCATATGCCGGCACACTTACAGCAGATGTGATTCCTGGAATTATCTCAAATTTTATCTCTCTTTTGTGCAGATAGGCGCCTTCTTCTCCACCGCGTCCAAACACAAAAGGGTCGCCTCCTTTTAAACGTACGACGACCTTGTGTTTTAACGCATTTTGATAGATAACTTCGTTTATCTCATCCTGAGGAAGTGTGTGCTTTCCGTCTTCTTTGCCGACATAAACAAATTCGCATCCGTCTTTTGCCATTTCAAGCAGTTGAGGATTTGCAAGACGGTCATAAATGATTACATCAGCTTCAGCAAGAACTCTGTGTGCTTTCATGGTTAACAGCTCAATATCTCCAGGTCCGGCTCCGGTTAGGTATACTTTTCCCATTATTCTTTTTCCTCATAAATAAATATACCTGATGGCTTTTGTATGGTGAATATTTCACGTTTCAACCACCAGCCTTTTGTTTTTATAACAGCAACCTTGTTTGCATCATTGACTGATACATAAAGATACGGCTTTTCTTTAGACCATCTTACATGTAATACCTTGCCGTCAAACTGAAATCTTTTAATAACTTTGAGTGTTTTTGTATCTATGATCTGAATCACCGGAAATTTCTTGCCGCTGAATGTCACAGCCAAATATTTTTTATCCGGCGAAAGTGCTGTAAAAACAGGAAGTCCTTCTGTTGTAATTGCTTTTATAAATTTAAAATCCGGTGTATAGACAAAAACCTTATTGTCTCCCACTGCGGGAATAAATACCTTGGAATCACTGATGGACCAAAAGCCAAAGTGTGGCACTTTGAGCACAGGTTTTCTGTCTCCGAGTTTAAGCTGTATCTTTTCAAATTTCATAGTTTTAAGGTCAACTACACCAAACCATGGAGACTGAAAAAAGCCGTTAATGTATTTGTCTCCTTTTATCATGGCATCAAACGGCATGACACCTACATTTTTGAACTCTTTTACAAGTCTGAAATGAGGCTTGCCTTTGCCTTTGTTGACATCTTCATATACAGCAATGGCATCATTGTCCATTTCAGAAAAAATGAGATAGTTCTTATAGATTTTTATTCCCACATTACGAGAACCTGTTTTGATTTTTTCTATGGGTTGTAAATCACGTGTAAGAATATCGACACTTTTGTCATCATAGTTGGCTACTGCCACATAGTTTTTGTTGATGACAAATCCGATGGCACTTTTACTTGTTTTGTACTCGTTGAGTTTTTTTTCAGTCTCAGGATTAAAACGCATAATATAGCCATCCCGGGAGATAAGATAGCCGTCTTTGCCGTAAAACTTCATAACCCCGTGATTCATGTTGTGCATATTTTTCATATGATTTCTCGGAAGTCCGTCTTCAATGACTGCAACAGAGCTGCTTTCTCTCTCAACTACAAAAACTTTTTCATGTGCACTGACGTTTACATGTAAAGATAGTCCTATAAAAACAATTGCTAAAAACTTTTTGATTTGCATTATACTGTCTCTCTTTCTTTTTGATTTAGATAACATGAAGGGTCTTCACTCCATAAATCACCTGTTATTGCATAAGCCCGCGCTCGACTTCCACCGTTACATATATCTATCTGTTTACATGTAGAGCAGGTACCGCTGATTTGTTTTCTTGGGTGAATTCTCAGTTCATCCAAAAGTTTGCCACTCTGCCATATAGCACCAAAATCCTGATGAATAATATTGCCCACTATAAGCGGAAAAAACGGATCAGGGCGTACATCACCTTCGCTGTTTATGTTGAGAAGCTTTCGACCTGCAGAATTGCCACCCCATTTAACGAGTCTCTCTCTCATTTTTTCTTTCAAATTCGGATATTTCTGTGCAAACTTGTTGTAAAACATAACAGCATCCATCTCCATATTGCCAGTAACTATTTCTATATCGCGTCCTGTCTCGTAATACTCAAATGCTTTGTCCAGTATAAAGTCAACTGCTTTTCGTCTTTGCTCTTTTGTCAAATCCATTTTCAGGTTATCAAGCCCGCGACCGGAGTAGACTAGATGAGATATATATATTTTTGGAATATTATGTTTTTCAACCAAATCAAATATATATTCAAGAGAATCAATTGTATCTTTTGTCATTGTAAAGCGTATGCCGACTTTTGCGCCGGTTTCATTGGCAAGCAATACAGATTTAAGTGTTTCTTTAAAAGCACCCTTGAGCCCTCTGAAATAGTCATGGGTTGGTTCATCACCGTCTATACTGACACCGACATAGTTAAATGTATCGGTAATTTTTTTGATATTGCCTTTGGTAAAATAGAGACCATTGCTTGAGAGATAGGTAATGATGCCGTTTTGCCTGCAAAAATCAGCTATTTCAAAGAGATCTTTTCTTGTAAGCGGTTCACCACCTGAAAAGATTATAAATTTTACTCCGTTTTCTTTCATCTGTAAGATTGTTTTTTTAATCTGCTCAGTAGTTAAAGTATCAACTTCATCCAAAGTCGATTTTGAGTAGCAGTGTAGACAGGAAAGATTGCAACGGTTTGTAAAGTTCCATATCGCAATACTTCCGTCTAAAATTCTCTCTTTTTTATCTTCAACAACAGAAGCGATAAGATTTGATAGTCGAAACATTACTTCTTCCCTTTGTAAGAGAGAATATAGTCACTGACAGCGTCAAGTTCATCAGCAGAGAGGTTGAGTTGTGTCATAACACTTCTTTTGTAGCCAAATTGTTTATACATGGATGAGGGAGATGCAATATAGGCCATAATCTCTTCTTTGGTACGTGTATTTGCAATCTGGGAAAACGGGGGACCAAATGCCATTGCTGTTTGATGATGACATCCCCAACAGTAGGTTTGAAAAACTTTTTTACCATCTGGCTTTTGTGCAAAAGCCACAGAGCAAAAAAGTAAAAAAAATACAACAAATTTTTTCACTTTATCTACCTTTTAAGAAGTATATATTGCTTATATTGTAGCGAAAACTTACTTGAAATTTTGCTTATAAATCCCAAAAAACAGGGAAAATCCAATTAAAACCTTTGTATATATAATTATAAAAAAATATTATGGAAAAAAAGATGATTTATATCAAGTCAGGAGAAGAATTTCTCCCCTGCAAGGGAGAAATGTGAAAATATAGTCTAAGCACCAGGAATAGATTGTCTGTGTTCAATAGAGTATGTAAAAGTCGGTGTTGTTAAACCTTCTATATATTTAACAAATTTACCGGTTTTTGCTTCATAAATACCGATACGACCGGCATTCCACTCTGAAACCATAGTCCATTTACCATGATTAGCAGGTTCAGCATGTAAAATTCTAGGAATGACCACTTTACCTTTTTTGTCTTTAACCGTAGGCACTTTCCAGCTGTATAGCGTTTTGTGCGTTACAGGGTCTATAATAGTTCCTCGTTTCGTACCGACTGTCAAAATTCTGTCTGTTTCTAATGTTTGCTTATTGATAAGATAGATTTTGTTCCAGTTTGCCGGACCGCCAAGAACATTGTCAGACCAGATAAAAGGTGTATGCTCACTTGTTCCGACAAAAAGACCGCCGCCGGCAGTTCTGATATGGGCTACTACATTCCAGTCACTGTCCCAGATAACGACATCGCCGACATTCATAGAGTTTGTTGCATAGAGTTGTCCATATCTGTCATTATACCAAGATGAACCCTGTCCCGGGTGCGGCTTGCTTCCTGGACCAGTATAGACTTTGGCAACCAAAGATTTGGTTTTAAAGTCAACTACGCCCATAACATCACTTCCCTGTGATGCCTGCATTAGGTAACGTCCGATCTCTTTTCCTTCATTTTCAAAACCGTCATGCAAGATTTTACCGATATTTGGAATATCTCCGACTATCGGATAGTTTGGTTTTGAGTAATCTATAATATAAACATGCCCGGCATCTTTAAGTGCAAAGGCAATATATGGACCGTACGGTGTATCATAAACACCTGCTACACGGCTTGAACCGATATCTCCATCCATATTGATAACACTTGATGTCGGATATACTTTGAGTGGTTCAAGTGTCATAGCATCCATAAGTACCGCTCCTCCCGGAACGTAATTTCCTGCCATTAAGTACTTTCCATCGGGTGAAACTGCCAGACCACGAGAGTCACTACCAACCTGACATTCAGCAATTTTTTGTTGACCCGGTGTGTTTAAGTCAAACATTGTGACCAAACCTGAACGGGAGATAGAGTAAGCATAACGAGGCTGACGTTTATTTGTAACAGTTACATGTACCGCAAATCCGGCAGGATGACGGGAAAGAATTTTACCGGTTGTTCCGTCTACAAAAACAACACGCGCTGCATCTCTTTCTGTTACGAAACAAATGTCAGTGTTTTTCTTTACATCAACAGGATTAGGATATTTTTTGAGGAATTTCATTCTGTCGTTGAGTTTTTTCCATCCTTGTTTTACCGCATCGAGAGTAAGGACTTCTATTTTTTTGCCTTTAAAATGCTGCAGATAATCGACCATTTTCTGTGCATCTGCTTTTGTCATTTTATTGGCAAAAGGAGGCATGGCTGTACCCGGACGGCCATTTAAAATTACTTCAGCCATAGTGTAGGCATTTTTCTTCTCCAGTTTATCCGGACGCAAGTCTGCACCAACGCCTCCTTCATGATTGGGACCGTGGCAACCCTGACACTCTTTTTCGAACATTTTCTCAACATCCATATGCGAAGTACCCGCAAACAGACCTGAACTGACAACTGCAAACGCTGCAGCTGATATAACTAATTTACCTAATCTCATTTTATTTCTCCTTCTAAAATATGATTAGATATTGACTCACTAAAGAGTCAATACCGACTAGTTCTCATTTTCCAAACGCTTTTTCTCCTGAAAATAGATCCAAATCATTGGAAGTATTATAATTGTGTGCAGAAAAATTGTTAAGGTCAAAGGACCTTGGTTAAGCCAACCGAAAAAACTTGGGTTGACGTCTGTAAATGGTTCAAACATTGTATCTCCTTATCTTTCGTGTACTGGATTTTTACCAGTTGTAAGTAAATCTTTTGCCAGGAATATAAAACCTATGAATGTAACTACACCCATAATGAGTCTCCAGTCCATTGCTTGAGAAAACCACATGCCACTTTGTCCGTCAAAGTATCCTGCCCATGTTGCACCCATCTGTGCACGGGAAACAAGAACCTGTACATAACCGGCAATCGTAAGTGCCACAGTCATACCGACAACACCGCCGGTAATCATACTGACAGCCCACAGAGATGCTTTTGTGTGTTTCATAACTTTTATACCGTTAGTCCCTTGAACCGCAATGTACATCATACCTACAAGAATAGTCGCATATGCACCAAAGAATGCCAGGTGACCGTGTGCCGAAGTAAACTGTGTACCGTGCGTATAAAGATTTACCTGTGGCAGTGTATGGAAGAATCCCCAAATACCGGCACCTAAAAAGTTACCAAAGGCATTGAGAACAAACCATGTAAATGCCGGACGATTTGTAATAACTGATTTTACATTGTCTTCCGTAACACCTTCTCTTGCCATCTCTGCACCCTGAGTTTTTCCCCAGTCATAAAGAACGTGAATAAACATAGCTACAAGCGGTAACGGCTCCAGCGCACTGAATAATGCTCCGATTTCCCACCAGTATTCAGGTGTTCCAATCCAGAAATAGTGGTGACCGAGTCCAAGTATACCTGATCCAAAGAGCATCGCAACCTCTATCCATAACCACATTTCAACAACTTTACGGTGTGCGCCAATCATAGTAATAAGGCCGTAAGCCGCAATCGCGCCAACGAAAACTTCCCAGGTGGCTTCAACCCATAAGTGGATTACCCACCACCACCAGTACTGATCAACTGAAATATTGTCTGTAAAGAACATACCGGCCAAATAAAGACCTGCAAAGGCAATCATATCTGCCATAAGAACGGTGACAATTCCTGTCTGTTCCCCTTTCATTCCTGTTAAGAAAAGATTTCCGACAAATCCAAGTGCTACAACGACAATTCCCCAGTCAGCCCAACGAGGTGCCTCGATATATTCACGACCCTCTGTAACAAACCAGATAGTTGTTGCATCAGCAGGACCAACCTGAATAAACAGATAAACAAGCACAACGACGACAATTGCTGCTGCAAAAATCCAAAATAGAAGTTTTCCTATTTTGATACCGACTGTTTCGATTCCTGTCTCATCCGGCAATAACCAGTAAACAGAACCAAACATTGCAAATACCATCCATACAACGAGTGCATTAATATGTATAATTCTGGCAATTGAGAAGTCTAAGACTCCATATAAAAAACCAGGCATTACATACTGAATCGCTGCCACTAACCCGAAAAGTAATTGGGCGCCAAAGAGAATAGCAGCAAATGTAAAGTACCATGTTGCCAACTGTTTTGATTCACTTCCGACACCTGTTAAATATTTACTTGCCATGAACTGCTCCTTTTATTTTTCCAAAGTTTCTTGGGAAGCCATTTGTGTCAATAGATGACATATGTTTCAAGAAAGCAACTAAACCTTTAGCCTCTTTTGCTGTGATACCTAAATCCGGCATCATACGAGCATGTGTAGGATACTGGTCCGGATGCATAAGGAATTCAGCCATTGCCTCTTCTTTTGTGTTTTTCCCCGTTAAAGCCTGCATCGCTCCGTCTGGTCCCCATGCAGGGTCTAACCACGCTTTTGTCAAGTCTGGTGCAAAATAAGCGCCATTTCCTAAGAGTGTATGACAATCCATACAGTTTTTGGCCTGTGAGCCTAACTTCCCTAAGTGAAGTAAAGCACCGGCTTCTTCTTCAGAATAGTCATCTCGACCAAAAAATTTCTCTTTTTCCCCAATCACCGGAATTTCATGACCACGTTTTGCGCTCATTTCATACGTGATTTTGTAATTTATAACGGTAGGTCCTGGAACCCTCTTCGTCACCTTGTTTTGTAGATCCTGATCATTCCCCATTGCAATCTGAGCTGACGTATCAAACGTTAGCCAAATTAAAAGAACTGATGCAAAACCTGTAACCCACGTTGCTGTTCTTCGCCAGAAACGATTGTCACTCCATACAGATTTATTAGCCACTGTATCCTCCTATAAATTTATTGTCAAAATATATATCGTGCATCAATGTTCATTCTCTTCATGAACCTGATTTTGCATATAATAAACGGCAAACGGAAGTAAAAACAATCCAATTGCTGCGACAACTAAAGCTTTTGCAGTAAATTCCCCGACATGCATTAAACTTCCCATTAAATACAAACAATAGGCAGTCAATACCCAAAACATGTATGCAAAAAGCATAGTCCATTGTTTTAGTAGTTTAACTTTTACTGCAGTATATATACCAACATAAAATCCTCCAAAAACTAACACAAGCGCTGACGATACAAATATAGTCAGAAAATCATCCAATGCAATTTCCGGTCTTATTATAGATGGATCGATCATTTTACACTCCTTAAACTCTGTTAATATTTTAGAATCATATGTATTCTAGTCTTTTCTGATACCAATAAAATTGATATAAATCAATTTTATTAACTAACATAATGATTTTATCTTTTTTTTATAATTAGTGTTACATTAGGTGAAAGAATTTTGTTGTTTGTTTAAGGAATTATTTATATGAGTAGATTGGTAATAGTTTTTCTTATATGTAAGCTAGTTACATGTAAGAAAATAGTTGTTGATGCTTTGGACTAATTCTTGAACTCTTTTTTTATAGAGAGTAAGATTGATGTTTTTATTTGTATTTATATTATTCTTTATATCATTTGCGCAGGCGGTCAGGGCAT
>Ga0256840_1002374_pt1 | contig 16674 bp, 10 predicted proteins | sample 355202metaG_FD_185969 | JGI IMG/M metagenome (GOLD analysis project Ga0256840, IMG submission 185969) | Hydrothermal vent microbial communities from Mid Atlantic Ridge, Atlantic Ocean - 355-202 | ecosystem: Environmental > Aquatic > Marine > Hydrothermal vents | place: Atlantic Ocean: Mid... | reverse complement strand
CTATAACCGCTATGGCACTTGAGTACAGAAGTTTCGAGGCTGAAGCGCTAAAGAGCTCGCCGCTGCTGAAATCAGCCGAGATCGAGAAAAGAAAAGCCCTTTTGGAGGGCGATTTGGCACTGCGGTACGAAAACCCTTCCATAGAGGGTGAACTGAGCAGTTTCGACCCTGATGGGGCAGCAAAAGAGAGTGGCTGGCGTTTGGGTCTCTCTCAGGAGTTCAGAACCCCGGGTTTGGGAAATGATCTGAAAAAATATGCGGATGCACTGAGCAGAGCAGCCAAAAACAGCTTCGAGAAGAGGCGTTCGACAGTTATGGCGATACTTCGCTCAAAATATACCGACTACGTAAGAGAGGTCAAGAGAGAAGCGCTAATAAAAGAGGAGATAGAGCTTGCCGAGAGGCTTGAATCGATCGCAAGGGAGCGTTTCAAAAGCGGAGCCGGCACAAGGGCTAAGCTGATGCAGGCATCTTTGCAAAAGATAGCGGCAAAGACAAGGTTGAGCAGACAGATAGAAAAAAGGGTCAAGAGCTACTACTCCCTGCTTGAAGCGGCTGCTTTGGAAAAAGTGGATCTTGAAGCCGCTTTTTTATACCGTGTTGAAAGAGCAACGGCTTCTTCAGCTCCGGAAAACTTTGAACTTCAAGCTTTAAGAGCCAAAAAAGAGCTTCTTGAAGCAAAAGCCAAAACCGAAAAAAGAGTGATAAAAGGGTTTAGACTCTTCACCGAGTACGAAAAGGAGCCGGACCAATCGGCGGCGCGTATCGGAATAGAGACTGCTATACCTCTTTTCAACCGAAATATGGAGGAGGCAAGAATCGCCGAGCTGAGAGCCAAACAGAGCGCTATCGAGGCGGAGCTTCTAAAAAAGAGGCAGGCTCTCGAGATAGATGCACTATCCAAGCAGATATCTGCTCTTGCAGATCGGCTCGATATGTTGAAGATGCAGCTTATAAAAGCCAAGGAGCTGCTCAGCCTATTTGAAGAGGGATACAGATCCTCACAAAGCTCGCTTCTCGATCTTATCGATACGAAAAACTCTCTTATAGAGACGAAACTTGAAATTCTTAATACAAAATACCTGGCGAACATCTACACGATACGCCTGAACTACCTTAAAGGGGAACTAAAATGAAAAAGTATGACTTTTACGAAAAAGTGTCTAGAAAAACTTTCAAAAGAGCTGTAAAAACATCCGTTTTGACCCTTCTGGTTCTTTTCGTACCGGCATTTTCAGCCGACGTAGTGTTGGATAAAGCGTTTATGAAACCTTTCGGAAAAACTCTGCATGTAAACGCCAAAATAGTACAGCTTTCCAACCAGAAACAGATGATCGTCTCAAGACTCGGAGGACATCTGGAGAAGTACTTCGTAGAGCCGGGAAGCGAAGTCAAAAACGGTGACCCCATCGCCAAAATCGAATCTTTGGAACTTTCGAGAATGAGTTCCGAATTTTTAGCTCTGGCTAAAAAGGTCGAAGCGGCGAAAGAGAGACTCCAATCTACGAAAAAACTCTTCGAAAAGGGGCTCGCTTCCAGGCAGGATCTGAACCGAGAACAGATCTCTCTGGCCTCAATAGAGGCAAAACGTGATACTCTCGCTTCACAGCTTGCCTCGTTGGATATCGAGCCTGAAAGTTTGAAAAAACCGACAGACACCATAATAGTCCGCGCCCATGCCGACGGAGTGGTGAGTCGCCTTCTCGTACCGCTCCATACAAATCTGGGCGCTCAGACTCCGATTGTCTCACTTGTGCAAAAGAGCGGATACTACGCCATTGCCTACATTAGTGTAAGAGAGGCTCTGAATCTTCCCGAAAATGTCAAAGGAGAGGTGCAGATCGGTGATGAACGCTTCAGCTGCAGGTATCTCTACCTTATGCCGAAAGTCGACGAAGAGACTCAGCGAGCACAGATGCTTTTCTGGATAGAGAGCGGCACGAGACCGCTTCTGCTCAACGCTTTCGCACAGATGGAGATAGATGCGCCTCCATATAAAGAGTTTGTAGCGGTCAAACGCTCCGCACTCACTATGTTCGAAGGGGAGTGGGTCGTTTTTTTGCCGCATAGAGAGCCGGGGCATGCAGATCACGAAGAGGAGGCAGAGCATGGTTCACATGAAAATCATGCGGACCATGAGGGTCACGACCACCACGATAGCGACGAAGAGCGCGGCGACCATGAAGAGGGTGACGAAGAGAGTGGGCATGGTGAACACCTTGAAGAGAAAAACCCCTTTGAGGCGCGTGCCGTAGAGGTTGTCGCTACTTTCGGAGAGTATGCTGCAGTAAAAGGATTGAAACCGGGCGAAACATACGTTTCCGACGGTGTCTATTTCGTAAAGTCGCTGATGCTCAAGTCCGAGCTCGGCGGACATGGACATTAGGGAGAAGAGTATGGAAAATTTCTTCAAACTCCTCATAAGGTACAAGTTTCTTGTACTGGCATTTTTCATAGCCGTCGCAGGGTTTGGCTATAAAGCCTACAAAGAGATTCCAGTCGACGCCTTCCCGGACATAACACCGAAGCAGGTGGTGATATATACAGAGAGTCCCGGCAATACGGCGCAGGATATCGAAAAGCTCATAACCTATCCCATCGAATCGGCCATGGCCGGGCTGCCCGGTGTGAAGATGATCCTCTCCAACTCCATCTTCGGACTCTCCTATGTTTCTATATTTTTTGAGGATAGATACGACACCTACTTTCTAAGGCAGCTTGTTACGGAGAGGTTGAACGGTGTAGACATACCTAAAGGGTGGGGAAAGCCTGTAATGGGTCCAAACACTACCGGACTCGGGCAGGTCTTCTGGTATAGGCTAGAAAACGGCGGGACCAAAGAGGATCTCACAAGACTCAGAGAGTTGCAGGAGTATGTAGTGGCCCCTATGCTCAAATCTGTCGACGGTGTAGAGGAGGTCATCGGCTGGGGCGGCTTCGAAAAGCAGTATGAGGTTTTGATCGACCCAAAAAGATTACAAGCACTCGATGTGACCTACGACGAAATAGTGGACGCCTTGCAAAGAGCCAACCGAAGCGCAGGCGGACAGTATCTGGAGATGAATCGTGAGCAGTACCTAATACGCGGAAGCGGTTTCTACCAAAATATCGAAGATATCGCGAATACCGTCGTCAAAGCGAAAGAGGCAAAAGCGGTCACGATAGGGGATATCGCGGAAGTGAAAGTAGGCAAGGCACCCCGCTTCGGCGCCGTGACGATAAACGGTGAGGAGGCTATGTTCGGTATGGTGCTGCAGCGAAGCGGTACTAACGCAGCCAAGGTGGTGGAGGGTATAAAGAAGATGCTCCCTCTGGTCAATGCAGCACTTCCTGAAGGGGTGAAGATTGTGACCGAGTATGATCGCACAGAGATCACCCATAAAGCGGTCAACACTATGACAAGCGCTCTTCTGAGTGGGGCCGTTTTGGTGGCTATAATCCTCTTTCTGTTCCTCTTCGAACTGCGAAGCGCTTTCATAGTGATACTATCCCTTCCGCTTTCGCTTCTTATCGCCTTTCTTTTGATGAAGGAGTACGGCATAAGCGCCAACCTGATGAGTCTGAGCGGACTGGCTATAGCCATAGGAATGATCGTCGACGGCACCATCGTCGTGGTAGAGAACGCTTTCAGGCTTCTTCACGACAAACCTGAAGCCTCAAAGCTGGAGATCATAGCCGAAGCTACTGCAGGGGTCGCAAAACCGGTCATATTCGCACTTTTGATAATAGCGGCCATCTTCATACCCCTTCTCAGCCTTGGAGGGCTCGCCGGAAAGCTCTACACCCCGATGGCTATAGATATCGTTTTCGTAATGCTAGGCTCGCTCGCCGTGGCTATGCTGCTCGTACCGGTACTGAGCTATATTCTTCTAAAACCGGCCAGACACGGTGTGAGTCCGGTAATGCGGGGTATAAAAGCCCTCTACGTTCCGGCACTCGGCTTCACTCTTCGTCACGCCAAAAGCGTAACGGTCGCAGCGGCTCTGCTTTTTGCCACAACCGCCTGGATGCTGAGCCAACAGGGGCGTGAGTTCATGCCCGAACTAAACGAAGAGTCGATCATGTACAGAGTCATAGCGATACCGGGAACTGCACTTACCCAAAATATCGAGACGGCGAAGTCGATAGAACGCTATATACTAAAAAAGTATCCAAAGCAAGTAAGCAGCGTGTTGAGCATGATAGGAAGAAGTGAAAAGGGCGAAACGGCACAGGCCAACTATATGGAGGTACTCTTGACACTCAAACCGGACATAGAAGATCTTCCCACGCTTGCCCGCGAAATGACCCACGACCTTCAGGAGCGTTTCGACTATGTTCAGTTCGTGCCTACCCAACCTATAGCGATGAGGATAGAGGAGCTGCTCGAAGGGGTAAAAGCGGAGCTCGCCGTAAAAATTTTCGGAGAAGATCAAAAAGTGATGGACTCCATAGCTTCGCAGATACAGGGTGTGCTAAAGGGTATAGAGGGGCTTGAACACTCGGAAATCGAAACCCAGTTGGGGCAGGCCCAGATAACGATACGGCCCGACTTTTTGGCGCTTTCACGTTACGGAATAGGAGTCGACGAAGTTATGCGTGTCATCAGACACGGTATCGGCGAAGAGCCAGTAACGGAGAAGATAGAGGGTATACGCCGCTTCGGAATCGTCCCCAAAATAGAGGGAGCGAAAGATGATATAGAGGCTCTTAAAGGTGTAATGCTTAGAAGCAGCAGCGGGAAGATGGTACGCCTAGATGAGGTGTGCGATATATCCGTAGTTCAAGGTCCATCCTTCATAAAGCGTGAAAACCTTAGCCGCTACATGGTCATCTCCATGGATGTGGAAAATCGCGACATCGCCTCTTTCGTCAAAGAGGCGCAGAGCAAAATAGAAGATAGCGTGGATATTCCAAACGGCTACTACACAAGATGGGCGGGAGACTTCAAAAATATGGAGGAGGCTACTCAGAAACTTATGGTTATTATACCGATCACTCTTCTTATAGTCATACTGCTTCTGTATACCGCCTTCAACTCCATGAAAAAGTCCCTTCTTATTCTGCTTGGGGTACCTATGGGGCTCATAGGAGGCATCATAGCTCTTGTAGCGAGCGGAGAGTATTTGAGTGTCTCCGCCATAGTCGGCTTCATAGCGATCTTCGCGATAGCTGTTTTAAACGGAATCGTACTGGTAAGTTTCATAGACGAACTTAGGGAGAGATTTCCCCATGTAGAGCTCGAGAACCTTCTGAAAGAGGCGGCATCCTTGCGCCTTAGACCGGTTCTCATGACAGCTTTCACGACACTATTTGGCATCTTGCCCCTACTCTATGTAACGGGAGTAGGAAGCGAGATACAGTACCCGCTTGCCGTCGTCGTAACCGGAGGCATCATAAGCTCTACTCTTCTGACACTTCTGGTGCTTCCGGCACTCTACCTCCTCTTCTACAAAAGAGAACACTAGTTAAAATCTCAGGTGCGGTTACGCCGCACCTACACCTTTTTCAAAACATTAGCCACTCTCTCCTGTTGCATTTATATTAACAATATAAACTATTAATTAAAAGTTAAATATATTTAAGATAACGTAGGAGTATAGAGACAATCTCACATGAAAGGATCCATCATGAAAGCGATTGAAAAGGTTGTGGTAACTGCCGCTTCCGTTGCACTGTTAGGGAGTGTCAGTCATGCCGAAATGGCCGTCGACTTTTTAACGGTCGATGCATCGCCAGACTCACCTGTCAATTACGGTTGGGGATATGACTCGGGAAAGAAGCAGTCAAAAGGTATCTGTGTCGAATTCTCCTCAAACGAGACTTACAGGGGTGGAGCGAGCAAACGGGAGTCGCACTACGAGCTGGCTGAAAGTACTTCAGATATTGTGAAAAAGTCGAGCCTATCCGGAAGTGCATCGCTCGAAGCCGTAGCGGGAGGTGCCAAAATATCGACAAACAATAAAACGAGTGTTGTTGCGAATACGGAAGCGAGCAACTACAACTTGACACTTTTTGCTTCTGCATACCATTACGACGAACCTGTTTTCCGCTTTCTGGAGTATGCTCAACTAAAAGAGGATATGCAGGCACTTCTTGCAGACCCGAAGAAAAGGGGCGAATTCAAACAGCGCTGCGGTGACGGTTTTGTCATAGGCATACAGAAAGGGCGCGATTTTTTAGGTACTGCAACCGTCAAAAAACAGACTCTGAAACAGTCGACGGAGTTTACATCCAAGACGGGTATCGGTGTAAAAAGTGTCGGTTACTCGGCAAAAGCGGATGTCGATATAGCCAAAACGCTCATCTCCACATTCGGCTCTTCCAATTTCGAAGTCCATACATACAGTACAGGCTCGGACGACCCGAACCCTACAAGTGTCAAAAAGTTAAAATCATACTTTGAAAATTTTTTCAAAAATAGCAAAGATTACAAAAGGACTATCAAATATATAGTTCTTCCATATACGGTTTTGGCGAACTATCCATATCAGGATATTTTACAAGGAGATACCAAAGATGATTACATCGGCTATATGGCCGACGCTCTGTGGGATTTGAAAGCTGCCATAAAAGATGCCAATTTCGTAATTTCTCCCCAAACTCAAAAGCTTTTTGCGCTCGGTACGAAACAAAATGTCAAAACAAAGAGGATCAGAGCGATCAAAAAGTATGAAAGAGCCTGGAGAAAAGAGTTCAAAGACCTTTTGAAAGCTGCCAAAAAGTGTGACCAGAACTTTACGCCCAGGTGTGAAAAACTCGCTTCCTACTACAGAGACGACAGGAGATTGTCGGATTTGACCTACAAAGTTCTTCCGGACAGATATATAGACGACTGCTACACTCCCGTGACGGTAAACCTCAACGATGAGTCGTCGAGATTTTATGCAAAACTTGCAAGTATGGCGAACAGCAGTTTCGACATTGTAGCCGGCGACAGCGAAACGGGAGGAAACCATGTTCGGGTTGCAGCCGCTTTGAAACTGAAAACCGACAAAAGAAAGCTTAAAGCCGATTTAGGAATCGCCAAAATAGAGTGGAAGGGTAAAAAATATTATGGCCAACCTCTAGTTGTACATAATAAAAAGATAAATAAAGGAGACAGCGCATACGCAAAACGCATATCGGACTATATCATAGACCTCGACAACAAAAACCCAAGAAACCCAAGCATCGAGCGCTCTTTGAAAACATGCGAATGGCGTGATCCGAGAAATCCTATAAAGATGAAACCCTTCAGAGGATTAAAAGGGTTTTCGGGTCTGCATGTCTACGGGTTTGACGGCGGTTACGTATATGGCAAGATAGATGCGATTTCGAAAAAAGATGCCAGAGGACAGATCGATTTCGGGCCCGGCAAAGGGCTGCTTAACTCTATCAGATGTGCAGTCGATGCCAAAGGCAGAAAAGACAACAGACTCGGATGCGAAGAGGTGACATTCAAAAGCTTCGAACTCGACCTTGTCTCCTCCCAGGACAGAGCGGCCGACAGATGGAGAGATCCTAAACAGTATAAAGAGCCGACGATACTCGCAAACTTCCTGCGCAACAAACCTATACAGTATCGTCCGAAAAGAAAATCTACCCAGCCAAAATACAAAATTCCGGCTTCTCAGCTCAAGTTCCTGAAAATCAAAAATATCAAACCGGCGGCTTCTCCTATGATGAAGATAAAGCCGATAGGTCAACCAGGACTATAACCTGAACAAAGGAGGGGGAGTTCCCCTCCTTCGCAAAAAGCTCATCTCCCCTTCAACAAGCATCAAAACAGCTCCCTTCAGAGTGGTATAATAGTACCGAAACAGCCGCCGCAGGAGGTAAAATGTCACTTTCCAACAGCGAGATAGCGGATATCTTCAACCAGATGGCCGATATGCTGGAGATAAAGGGGGAGAACCCATTCAAGGTTCGTGCATACAGAAACGGAGCCAGAACCATCCAGAACCTCGGAAAGAGTCTTGACGATCTCGTCAAAAGGGGTATGGATCTAACGAAGCTTCCAGGTATCGGAGCCGATCTTTCCGATGCGATTGTGGAGATTTTGAAAACGGGAAAGTTCGCCAAACTTGAAAAACTGAAAAAGGAGATGCCCGAAGGGCTCGACAAGCTGCTGGCTATCGAGGGGCTGGGACCCAAGCGGATTCGGCAGCTTTACGATAATTTTGGCGTAACATCGCTCGAAGAGTTAGCAAAAGTGGCCCAAAAGGGTGATATATACCGACTCAAAGGTTTCGGCCCAAAACTTGTGGAGAAGATTTTGAAAGGGGTAGAGCTTGCCAAAAAGGCTGGACATCGGTTTCGTTTCGATGTAGCAAAACCGTTCGCCGAGGAGCTCAAAAGTTATCTGCAGAGTTACGAAAGTGTTCTGAATGTGGAGGTGGCAGGAAGCTACAGGCGCAAGAAAGAGACGGTGGGGGACCTTGACATTCTGGTGGTGGCAGATAATTGGGAAGCGGTTACGGAGTGGTTCGTAAAGTACGAAAAGGTAAAGGAGGTTGTCTCAAAAGGACCTACACGCTCCACCGTGATTTTGCGCAACGACCTTCAGGTCGATCTTCGAAGCGTAGCCAAAGAGAGTTACGGTTCTGCCCTGCACTACTTTACAGGCTCCAAAGCTCACAACATAAAGATCAGAAAGATGGCCGTTGAGAGGGGGTGGAAGATAAACGAATATGGAGTCTTTGAGGGCCAAAAACGGCTTGGAGGAGAGAGTGAAGAGGAGCTTTACAAACTTATGGGGATGCAGTACATAGAGCCGGAACTTCGTGAAGATCGAGGAGAGGTAGAGGCTGCAATCTCTTCGAAACTGCCAAAACTGGTGAAACTTGAAGATATTAGAGGAGATCTCCATACCCACTCTAGTTGGACGGACGGCCACGCCTCGATAAAGACGATGGTGAAAGCGGCGAAAGAGCTTGGCTACGAATATATAGCCGTTACAGACCACTCACGCCATCTTAGCGTAGCAAACGGGCTTGACGAAAAACGGCTGAGAGAGCAGATGGAGCTTATAGATAAGCTGAACGAAGAAATTGACGGTATAACGATTTTGAAGGGGTTGGAGTGCGATATACTCGAAGATGGAACTCTCGACCTTCCCGACTCGGTGCTCAAAGAGCTAGATCTGGTCCTGGGGGCAGTCCACTACAAATTCAATCTATCCAAAAAAGAGCAGACAAAACGGGTCATAAAAGCGATGCAAAACCCCTATTTCAACATTCTGGCACACCCTACCGGCCGCATAATAGGCCATAGAAATGCCTACGAAATAGATATGTCGGAACTTTTCAGAGCATGCAAAAATGAATCAGTATACCTTGAGATAAACGCCCAGCCGGAGCGTCTCGATATAAACGATATCTATGCGAAGGAGGCCAAGGAGGAGGGAGTGAAACTCTCCGTCGCTACCGATGCCCACGACCATATGAGCCTCCGCTTCATGGAGTACGGCATAAACCAGGCGCGACGAGGGTGGATCGAGAAGAGAGACCTTCTAAATACCCGTTCGCTGAAAGAGTTGAAGGGACTTTTGAAAAACTAAAATCCGAAGCTCTTCATCACTCCGCCGATGCCGCCTATGCTATTCATAAGATCTTCTGCAAGAGAGTTATCCTGGTCGGTTACTTTGTCGACTATGGCGGGGAGGGCATCGGAGAGGGCCTGTTTCGCACTCTCGGTTCCTATCCCAAGTTCGGAAGCGAATTCGGAAATTTTGTCGCTTCCCAAAACCTTCTCTACGACGTCACCGCTTATAGAAGCATTAGATCCGCTCGATATCCATGAAGAGACAAGATCCGAAAAACCGCCCTCCGAAAAGGCGGATACGAGAGATTTGACGTCTATTCCGTCGGAACCGCCTACCACACGCCCAAGAGCGGAAGCGATATCTCCTAGATCCAGCCCTGTAGTTGCATCGTCGCTGTTACCTTGTATCAATTGTGCACCTATTTGGAGTATTTGACTCATATCCATAACTCATCCTTTTGTTTATTGTTCACTATTGTAGTGAACAAAAGTTTAAATCATCGTTATACTGCATGAAACTTTACACAAGCGTTGCACGCTTGACCTATATAATATTCAAAGCTTTACAGAGGAGTAGGAAATGAGTCATAAACGCCATAAGCATCAACACAATTCAAAAGAGGATGCCAAAGCCGAACGCTCCCATCGACCACAAAACCATAGAGGTCATATAGAGCATGAGAATCATAAAGGCCATAAAGGCCATAAAGAGCATAAATGTCACGACCACTCAGCAATGGGCCATCTGCACCATATGGAAGATATGAAGCGTCGCTTCATAGTCTCGGTGATCGTAACGGTCCCGATACTCCTGTTATCTCCTATGATTCAGCAATGGTTCGGATTTACGCTGGAAATCCCCTACAGAAAAGCCATTATATTCGTACTGGCTACGTTCATATTCATTTACGGCGGCAAACCATTTCTTACGATGATGGTGGACGAGATCAAGTCTCGCAAACCCGGCATGATGACACTTATTTCGATGGCCATAAGCGTTGCCTACTTCTACTCGGCCATGACGCTGGTCATGCCGGGAGGCAAAGAGTTCTTCTGGGAGCTTGCGACACTTATAGACATTATGTTGATAGGACACTATATAGAAGCCAAAAGTGTTCTCGGAGCTGCCGATGCTCTCGAAGAGCTTGTAAAAATGATGCCGAAAACCGCTATGAGGGTCAAGCCCGACGGTCAACTTGAAGAGGTTGGCGTGGATGAGCTCGAAAAAGGGGACGTTATACTTGTCCGCCCCGGCGAAAAGGTTCCTGCAGACGGAAAAGTTCTCGAAGGTGAAAGCATAACCGATGAAGCTTTCCTGACAGGCGAGTCGAAGCCTGTCTACAAAAAACCGGGGAGCGAAGTCTTCATGGGAAGTACAAATATAGATGGAGCTCTCCGTATAGAGATCACCAAAAGCGGGGAAGAGAGTTATCTCTCCCAGGTGATCGACCTGGTCAAAGAGGCTCAACAGAGCCGCTCCAAAACTCAAGACCTTGCAAACAGGGCGGCAGCATGGCTCTTCTATGCCGCGACCGCGACGGGTGCGATCACATTCGCAGTCTGGGCGGCCGTTGCTTCACCGATGGATGCCGTACTGCGTACAGTTACCGTCCTTATCATAGCCTGCCCCCACGCTCTCGGGCTTGCAGTACCTCTTGTAGTAGCCATCTCCACATCGATGGCAGCCAGAAACGGCATACTGGTTCGAAACCGCCAGGCTTTCGAGACCCTGAAAGATATAGATGCAATCTGCTTCGACAAAACCGGCACGATAACGGAGGGAAAACTCTCTGTAAGCGACGTTACAGCACTTGAAAACAGAAAGGAGCTTCTACGCTTCGCAGCCTCCATAGAGCAGAACTCCGAACACATAATAGCCAAAGCGATAGTGGAATATGTAAAGGCAGAAGGGGTAGAACCTGCCAAGGCTTCGAACTTCACCGCATACCCCGGCATCGGAGCCAAAGCGGTCGTAGAGGGGCATGAAGTTGCAGTCGGAGGCCCGCAGATACTTTTGAAAGAGAGTTTGGTGCTTCCAAAAGAGCTTAAAGAGTACGAAGAGAGCGAATCGACCAAAGTATGGGTTGCGGTAGATGGGGAAATAGCAGGGGTCATTCTCCTCAAAGACACTATCCGCGAAACTTCGGTTGAGGCTATAAAGAGGCTCAAAGAGCTCGGCATAGAGACTTATATGCTCACCGGAGACAACGAAGCGGTAGCCAAAGATGTAGCCCAAAAGACCGGTATAGACCACTATCGTGCCGATCTGCTTCCGGACCAGAAACTCAAAATCATAAAGAGTATTCACGATGAAGGGAAAATCGTAGCTATGGTGGGCGACGGTGTAAACGACGCACCTTCGCTTCTTACCGCAGATATAGGCATAGCTATAGGTGCCGGAACAGATATAGCCATAGATAGTGCCGACATCATACTGACAAAGAGCGATCTTTTCAGCGTCGTACCTGCCGTTAAGCTAAGCCGTGCCACATACTCGAAGATGAAGCAGAACCTCTGGTGGGCGAGCGGTTACAACATCGTAGCCATCCCGTTGGCTGCAGGCGTCATGGCACCATGGGGCATCATCATAGACCCGGCAATCGGTGCCGTTTTGATGTCGGTAAGTACGGTAGTAGTGGCCTTGAACGCCCAGCTTCTCAAAAGAGCGGAGATTTAACCCATGAAACCCAAAACCTTGAACCTTAAACCTTAAACCTTGAACCTTAAACCTTGAACCTCAACCCTATACCCCACCCCTTTCACTTATGGCACTCCTCTATTACAGGTTGAGGCTTGCCTATATAATAGCCTTGAAGATAGTCGATGCCGAGCTCGGCACACATATCGGCTATCTCTTCATTTTCCACATACTCGGCGATAGTCTCGATACCCAACTTCTTAGCGAACTTTACGATGCTCTCAACAAGCATTTTCGAATCTTCGTCGGTAACCAGATAGCGTATCAAAGAGGCGTCGATCTTGTAGTAGTCGACTTTCATCTTCAAAAGATAGTGGAAATTGGAGTAACCGCTTCCGAAATCGTCTATCGCTATTTTGGCGCCGAACCGGTGGACGTTTCCTATAAACTCGTTGATCAGCCCAAAGTCTGAAATCTCTTCCGATTCAAGAATTTCGAAAGTCACTCTCTCGGGGCTTGGATAGTCGCGCAGGGCCCTGTAGATATGATCGCGACAGAGAGCATCTTTTATATCGTTCATAGAGAGGTTTATGGAGAAGCTGCATTTGCAATCTTTGAAATATGAAAAAGCCTCCTCTATGACGATTCTGGTCAGACTGGCATAGAGGCGGCTGTTCTGCGCAACCTCAAGAAATTCGTCGGGTACGTGGGTATTGCCGTTTTTATCTATAAGGCGTACCAACACTTCGTACCTTTTGATCTTTTTTTCGCCAACTTTTACGATAGGCTGAAAATAGGGAACTATCCTTTTATCCTCTATGGCATCCTCTATCTCTTTCATCCAGCGGATATGGCGCTTGTAGTCAGCTTCAAGACCTGTCGAGTTTCGATAGTACTCGAAAAGTTTTTTACGTTTTTTCGCGGCATTGAGAGCTACGGAAGCCTTCTCTATCAGGCGCTCGGTCTGATTCTCTACGACACCTCCCGTTACGGTGATTCTAAGCCCTTCAAGCTCGTTGCTCGAAAAAGAGATACGGTGGATCTCTCCCATGATCTGCTCTATCTTTTTGGTGTCACACCGATCATAACCGACTATGGCGAACTCGCTTCCGCCTATCCTGTATAGCTTCGTTCCAGGTGGTATGATCTTTTTGAGGTTTTCAGCTATCTCTTTCAGCACTTTGTCACCAAGCTCGAAGCCGTAGTAGTCGTTGAGCTCCTTGAAACGGTCTATATTCAGCAGCAGCATCGAGGCAGGTTTTCTCTTTTCCAAATCTCTTTTCAAACTGAAAATGTTTCCAAGTTTCGTAAGAGGGTCTATGAAGAGAGAGGCTAAAAGCTTTTCATAGTAGAACTTTATTCTCGACATAAGAGTGTTGAAAGATCTCTCCAACATCTTGAGCTCTTTGCAGTCACTCTCGACGTCTATCTTTCTCTCCAAGTCCGACTCATCTTTTATCTTCGAGATTTCCGAACTAAGCTTGGTCAGAGGTACGACGAGGCGCTTGTCGAAAACCCAATAGAAAAAGGCGAAAAACAGTAGAAGCAGTAGCGCAAGTGCGGCTACGAAGTAGATGATCATCTGATCCAAAGAGAGTATGATCTGCTGAGCCGGCATCTTTACATCGATGACGCCGTTTATATCGCCCTCTTTGGCATTTTGATGACACTGAATGCATCTCTTTTCTACACGTATCGGGTAGAGGTAGCGGATGGAGTTATCTTTCTCTATACGAATGATCTCCCTGCCTTTGAGCGCCTCTTGTATAAGCGGGTCCGACTCCACTCTTTTATAATCTTCGGGTATACGCCCATAGAGCTCCTCTACGATTGGGCTACGGTAGGTAGATATATTCATACCGGGGCGTATCGTATTGAGCCGTTCGAGGATCTTTTTTATATCCTCTTTGCTCCACCCCTCCTGCATTTTGGTATAGAGGTTTTCAAATATGAGCTGGCTGCTGTGTCTTGCATCTTCCACTGCAAGCTCGGTAAGGGCCTGCCTCTTCAGATAGACTCCCACCAGCATGACCAAAGCTACACTTATAACAAGAAAAATGGCTATCGTATTTATCATACGACGGCGTATCGTGACCAGTTTCTCTTTTGACATGGAGAGATTATATCTTATTTAACCGGCTTTTTTGAACCGAGCGGCCACGAAAATGTCATTGGTTGAAAAAAATTCACTTTTTAAGCCATCTTAAGCAGGAATTCTCTAAAAAGAGCCTTTGTTACGAAACTCCGCTATCTCACTCTCTACCATCGCATCTATCATCTGCTTGTAGATATCCGCCACCATATTTGGAGAGACTCCGAGGGTAAGAGCTTTATGTCGGACGTGGTTCAACACATCCTCTATTCTTTCGTCCGCCTTGATCTCCTCGACGGTATGTTTGAATTTCGCCGCCTGCTTGATATAGTCGTTTCGTACGGCGATCAGTTCGACGATCTTTTCATCGACCTTGTCCACTTCGTTACGCAGCTCTTCAAGCGTTTTGCACTCTTTTATCTCCATATCCTCATACCTTTTAGAAAATTTATCAACTTATTTTATCCAAAAAATCTCCACTCTCTCTATGTCGCTTGAACTCCTCATAGAGCTCACCACACTCCCACTCATCCATCATTTGGCTCTTTATATCTTCCACTATTTCGGCAAGGCTTTCCAAAAGCTCCTCTATTTCGGAGGCTCTTGACTCCTCACCGGATCTTTCAAAAGCCAGACAAGCGCTTTTCAAAAAGGGGTAAAGATCCTTTTTTATGAACTGTTCAAGCTCTTCACACACTCTCTTCACCCTCTTGAGACTCTATCATCTTCACAAGCTCTTCATATATTTCGGAACACTCATCTTCACTCACTTCACCATCCTGCAGATCCTTCAAAAGCTCTTCGAAGGAGGATTTGAGCTCCTGAAGTTCGGCATACTCGCTTTTGGACTCTTCGTCGGCCTCTTTGGCATCGGCGATCTCTTCGAAGAGCTCGTCGATCATCTCCTCTACATCCGGAATCACCTCTATCTCGAGCAACTCTTTGAGATCTACACATCCAGCCATTGGCGCTCCCTCCTTTTTGGGTCGTTTGATGAGATATATAAAACTATACCATAAAATGAATAACGGAAATTTTCAATAATTTAAGCTTCAGGAAACAGATATATGTTATTATTAACTGAAATTATTTCGTCTCTACAAAAGGGAAAAAGAGAGTGCAGCAGTTACACAAACTCCCCATAAAAGTCATCTATGTAGAAGATGACGAAACCATTATGAGCAAGACGGCAAATTTTCTCCAGAATTACGTTGAAGAGATTTATGTAGCCAAAAATGGAAAAGAGGGGCTCGAACTCTTTTTCGATATGGGGCCCGATGCAGTTATAACAGATTTCGAAATGCCTGTTATGGACGGATTGGAGATGATAAAAGAGATAAAAGAGCATCGTCCCGATACTCCAATTTTTGTCACTACTTCGTTTGAGAACGACACTCTTCATCTGACACGCGCCATAGAGTACGGCATAACTCAGTATATATCGAAAAGTTCGAAGCCGGAGAGACTGCTACAGTCGATTTACGACTACTTTAAAAACGATGAAAAGTTCAATTTCCACTTGGAACTCCTGGATGACGGAACGATCCTCTCCATCGGTGAGAGGTTCGCATTTATACTTGGATACAGCCCTGAAGAGCTTCTCCTTGAACATGCTTCACGTATCATCGAGCCCATACCCCATATTCACAATCGCCACTTTCTCTCGAAGCTCAATGAAAAAAAGAGCATAGAGTATGCACACTGCATCTTCAAGAGGAAAGATGGAACTGAGCTTCTTTTAAGCGGGTCGGCAGAACTTGTATATTTAGACGGGAAGAAAAAGTATATAACCAAATGGCATCCCGTAGACTCCATAATGCGTTCCAATGAAGAGATAAAAGAGCGCCTTGCAAAAGAGACATATCTTAAATCTCTCATGAAGTTTCATGCCGAAATAAGCCAGGATATAATTACCGCTTTTACTATAGAGGAGTTTTTGCAAGGCTTCATAGAGAAACTGCCGAAAATCAGTGAAAAAACTCTAGGCTTTCTGATGCTTATGGAGGACTCGAGGCTTAAAGAGCTATATCACCCCTCAAACTCAGGGGTGACGTTCGACTCTATCGCTTCTGAAACTATCGACTTGGAAAATTCCGAGAACAAAAAACTCTATCTCCCCTGCTTTCTGGCTATGAAACATAGCCAGATAGTCTTCGTCGACGATATATCGAACCTACCCGAGACGAAACTGAAAGAGCTTCTTACAAAAAACGGAATAGTAACGGTCATATCGATTCCTATGAAAATCAGGCTCAAAAATATGCCCACGGGTATTTTGACTCTTCTTTTCAAGCAGAACCACACTTTCGACAAAGAGGAGCTCGACCTGTGGCAAAATATCGCAAATACGGTAGCCTTCGGTATAGAGTCTATAAAAGCTAAAATTGAGCGTGACGAACTGATAAGAAAGCTCGATCTGATGGCCCACACCGACAAACTG
>Ga0256840_1002373_pt1 | contig 16682 bp, 12 predicted proteins | sample 355202metaG_FD_185969 | JGI IMG/M metagenome (GOLD analysis project Ga0256840, IMG submission 185969) | Hydrothermal vent microbial communities from Mid Atlantic Ridge, Atlantic Ocean - 355-202 | ecosystem: Environmental > Aquatic > Marine > Hydrothermal vents | place: Atlantic Ocean: Mid... | reverse complement strand
CTTTTGTGCTTAAAAAAGCAGGTGTTCTTGGTACTACTTATACCTGTTACCCTGGTGCCAAAGATGAGATAGACCATGCAGGATACAGAGATGATGCCAAAGTAGTAACCGATGGCAACGTCATGACTTCACAAGGTCCCGGAACTGCGGTGTGTTTTGGTTTGGCAATCATCGAAAGATTGGTAGGCGAAGAATCCATGCAAGCAGTTAAAGATGGGATGCTTTTAGATTATTGTTAAAATGAAAGAAAAAATCAAAAAGATACAAAAACGTATCGATAGTGACCCCAAACTAAAAGAAGCAGTAGAAAAAATGAAGCCCAAGAAAAATATTTGGGGTATTTTAGGGATTGTCCTTTTTTTCTTTGTCCCTGAACTTGTCACCTATATTTGGCAAGATGAGCTGATAGCATGGGCACATCTACATAGTTTGACTGAACCCTTAGAACTGCAACGCTGGACGTATAAACAACTTGAAGCAATGTTGATCTCAGGGGTGAGTTGGGTCAATATTACGCTTGGCGTAGGGTTGTTAATTTGGGTACTACGTTCTAAGTAAATTACACAATAAATACACAAGATATAGTTTATAGTGGCGTGAGGTACATATTCATGATAAGGGAAATGCCATGCATGAAAAATTTACACATTTTGGAGAACTCCATAGGTTAATCGATGATTCTTTGTGAATGCCCATGTGTTAATGCTTTGTAGAAGATGAATGATTTCTAATGCATAATTTGGGTTTAAGAAAATAGAGTCTTGTGAGATATAACCCCAAATATGATGTTATTGAAATTCTGCAACATGGAGTGCTTGCTTGAGTCTTTTTTCTACAGCTTCCATTAGTTTTTTAGAGATACTGTCTTTTGCAATTTGAGAAGGTAAAAAAAGCAATGCTACGGTTTTTTCTTCTTTTTCTTTTTTCATGAGTATAATTTTGATAGAACAAAATACCATCATGTCAGGTGAAGTATTGATGATATCATTTGCATAGGCAAAATCACAAAGTATGATACTTTTAATTTATTCAAAATGCTTCTTAATTATAGTAGGTTTTCCCAATTTTGTCTTTTACTTTTTCTAAAGAACGGAGGATATTGCTTTTATATACCACAGAAAAGTGTTGTTCACCTAGTGCATTTTTAAGCGAATGTAGTGCAAAAGGGAAGGGTTGTGTGGTACTCGCTTTATAGATGTGTGATACTGCAAATGTTTGCACACTTCCAAACAAAATTAAAGTAATAAGAATCTTTTTTAACATGCTATTCTCCTATTGGGGTATGGTTTATAGTATAGATATTGTGTGGAATGTATGTGGAATGTATGTAGAATGTTTTAAAACGGTTTGCACATCTAATGCACACATAAAATTCTATACTATGTTTATATGTCTAAAAGGATACACCATGAAGACAAAATCTGAAACAACGAAGACGAAAAAAGAACGCATCGCTATTGTGACTGCATTGCGTACTCCTATGGCTAAGGCTGGTGGGAAGTTTGCTCGTATGCCCGCAGATGAACTTGGGGCTACGTTGTTTCGTGAGCTGATGATGCGGAGTCCTGTCTCTGTCGATGAGGTAGATGAGGTCATCATAGGCAATGTCTCACAGCCCATACATGCAGCCAATATCGCTAGGGTCATAGCCTTGCGTGCAGGTTTTCCTGAGGCAACACCTGCAATGACGGTACACCGTAACTGTGCGTCTGGTATGGAGTCCATCACCACGGCAGTGGCTCGCATCTATGCGGGTGAGGGCAAGGTGTATGTGTGTGGTGGGGTGGAGTCTATGTCTAATATTCCTCTCATCTATAGTGAGAAGATGACAGGCTTTTTTTCTAAACTCTCACGCTCTAAAAGTGCCTTGGACAAGGTGCGAACCCTTTTAGGCTTTCGACCTAGCTACATCAAACCCATCGTAGGACTCATGTCTGGACTGACTGACCCTGTGAGTGGCTTGCTTATGGGTAATACAGCAGAGGTACTCGCACAAGATTTTGGCATAAGCAGAGAGGAGCAAGATGCCTTTGCTTTAGAGAGTCACCAAAAAGCAGCTAAGGCTAAAGAGAGTGGACGTTTTGCCAAAGAGAGTATGGCACTGGTGTATGATGAACATACAGGTAAATACCTTGACTTCGACGACGGCATACGTGAGAGCCAAACCTTAGCGAAATTGGCACGTTTACGCCCATTTTTTGACCGTAAAAATGGTACAGTGACTGCAGGAAACTCCTCTCAGATAACCGACGCAGCTGCAGGTGTGGTACTGATGAGTGAGAGTGAAGCCAAGAAGCGTGGCTTAGAGCCTCTAGGGTACTTAAGAGACTATGCTTATGCAGGATGTGAGCCTAAACGTATGGGCTTAGGCCCTGTCTTTGCAACACATAAGCTCTTTAAAAAAACAGGGCTGAGCATGGATGACATAGAGATTATGGAAATAAACGAAGCCTTTGCTGCACAGGTCATAGGTTGTCAAAGAGCTTTTGCTTCAGCAGCGTTTGCCAAAGCACACTTGGGACAAGACGAAGCACTAGGAGCCATAGACCCTAACATACTCAATGTCAACGGAGGTGCAGTAGCACTTGGTCACCCTGTGGGTATGACGGGTACACGTTTGGTCATCACTGTGTTACATGAACTTCGAGAACGAGGCTTACAAACAGGACTGGCAACCCTATGTATAGGTGGTGGGCAAGGTGCTGCACTGCTACTGGAGGCGAAATAATGAAAAATGTACAGATGAAATATTTTAATTATAGTATAGATGAACGTGGTATCGCTACTTTAACATTTGATACCCCTAAGAGCAGTGTCAATGTACTCTGTTTTGATGCCTTGTATGAACTACGAGAGCATATCACAAACTTAGAGGGCGACAGTACTGTCAAGGCACTGTTTATAGAGAGTGCAAAAGCGGACATCTTCATCGCAGGGGCAGACATCAAAGAGATAAAATCGTTTAAAGATGAAGCAGAAATAGTCTCTAAACTACGTGAGGGTCAAGAGATTTTTAACCGTTTGGAACAACTCCCATTTCCTACCGTGGCTGTCATAGATGGTGCGTGTTTGGGGGGTGGACTAGAACTTGCGATGGCGTGTGACTACCGCATCGCTACGAATGATGCACATACACGCATAGGACTTGTGGAAGTGAGTCTGGGTATCATCCCTGGGCTTGGGGGTACGCAGAGGTTACCTCTGTTAGTAGGGTTTACCAAAGCCATAGAACTCATCACCGCGTCTAAACGTCTTAAAGGTGACAAAGCACTCAAACTTGGGCTGGTGGATGCTTCTGTACCTTCTGGGTATTTGGGCTTTAAGAAAGAGGAGTACATCAAAGCCATACTTGATGGTACGCTTGAAGCCAAAGTACAAGCCAAACGAAAAGGCATCAAGTGGTACGAGATGTTAGCCCCTGTGAAAATGCTCATAGCCAACATGGCACGTAAGGCAGTCAACAAAAAAACAAACGGACATTACCCAGCACCCCTACAAGCCATAGATGTACTTGAAGAGACTTTGACAAAGTCCCTAGAAGATGGGCTACAAGTAGAGCTGGAAGTCTTTGCTCCCCTTGCCACAAGTGAGATAAGTAAAAATCTTATAGAGCTTTTCTTTACTTCCGAACAGCTCAAAAAAGAGTCATTTTCTACTGCAAAAGCAAAGCCCATAGACACTGCAGCGGTCATAGGTGTGGGTACAATGGGTTCAGGCATTGCGTGGGCATTGGCTCATAGAGACATACCTGTACGTCTAGGGGCGAGGAAGATGTCTAGCATCGCCAAAGCCATGACCAAAATGATGAAAAGTTTTGAGAGCATCAAAAGACGAGGACGCCTAACAGACAGAGAGATAGGACTCAAAATGGACAGGGTGACACATACCACTTCCATGCAAGGTTTGGGCAATGTAGACATCGTAGTAGAAGCAGTAAGTGAAGACCCAAAAGTCAAACAAAACGTTTTTACCGATGTCGAGTCCAAAGTAAGAGAAGATGCCATCATCGCTACAAATACCTCCTCTATTAACATCACGAGCCTTGCGACATCTGCATCTCACCCTGAGCGTTTTGTGGGGATGCACTTTTTCAACCCTGTACAGATGATGCCTTTAGTAGAAATCATCGCAGGGGAGAAGACGAGTGATGAGACAGTCGCTACCGTGGTAGCACTAGCCAAAAAACTGGGTAAAACACCCATCAAAGTAAGTGAATGTGCAGGCTTTTTAGTCAACCGTACGCTCCTACTTTACCTAAACGAAGCAGCCAAGATGTTTGAAGAGGGTGAAAATGTAGAACACATAGACAAGATACTCACAGACTTTGGAATGCCTATGGGGCCGTTTACCCTTGCAGATGAAGTGGGCATAGACATTGGTAAAAAAGTTTCTGACATACTTTATGCAGCCTATGGAGAACGGATGAAGCCTGCCAAATTACTAGAAACCATGACAGACAAAGGGTGTTTGGGTAAAAAAACTGGTACAGGCTTTTACACCCATAAAGGTAAAGCCAAAGCACACAACCCACACATAGCAGAGCTTCATACCGTCAATACTACATTAAATGAAAAAACAATCCTAGACAGAGCCATACTCATCATGGTAAACGAGGCAGCCAAATGTTTAGAAGAGGGTGTCGTAGCCAACGCACGCTACCTAGACATGGCAATGGTCATGGGCACAGGCTTCCCTGCATTTAGAGGTGGCTTGTTACGCTATGCTGACAGCGAAGGACTAGAGAACATCGTCCAACGCTTAGAGGCATTGGCAGAGCAATATAGTGAACGGTTTGAGCCTGCTGGGTTGTTGGTGGAGATGGTGAAAAGTAAAGAGAATTTTTATACGTGATTTTATAATTATTTAAAGTTTGTTTGTGTAGAATGTTGGAAAGGGTACACAGAAGTATAGAGAGTTGCTGCTCTCTATACCTTGTGAGATTTCTCAATCTGTGTTCTTTGTCTTTTTATTCTCTTTATAGTTCAGCCACATTATCGTAACTTTTGCTACTCCAAGAATTAAAAACAGTACGGGAAATATATTTTCCATATATGTACTCCTATGGTTTACTTACCACCTACTCCCGCAAGAAACACCTATACGAATAAACCATAGTTTAGAACACTACCCCATGACCTAAAAGGGTACGAGCAGATTATAGCGATGTTTTTGGATATGAGTTGAAAATATGGCATATTGACATATTTCCGTAGGTCGGGGTGTCCTCACGCCGACGTTAATTTGCATACGATATAAATTTGATATACCTATGCGAAATTGATTTACGGATTTTGGATTGGTTGGTTGTTATGGTTTTTGTCGGGTAGAGGGCAACCCGACCTACATCACATCATCATTGAGTTATGAAAATGAGACGATGTTGTGGTTTGGATTGATGTATGCATTACCACGTACAACGTGGTAACGAGTTAAGCTTTTATGTATATGTTTTTGATAATATATTATGCAGAGTTAAAGGGGATTTATGAAGTTTTTTAAAATTTTTTTACTATTTATCGTATTGCTTTTAATTGCTTATTGGGGATATATATATTCATGCAATAAGCATCAGGTTAAAATTGCTAAGCAAGGCTTTATTACATATATTTTGAATAGAGAATTGGAATTACGAAAAATTTATGCTGAAAAACAAGGTAAAGGATTTTCATTAACTGAATTAGACAAAAAAACTTTTGCTATGGAAGAAAATAAATTTTATAGTAATTGTCAATCGAATAAGGACAATAAATATTGTACTATCACTACTGAAATGAATTTTGTTTGGAAAAAAGATTATACAAAATTATATAAGATTCTCAATGTAAATATAGAATATACATTAGATGATGAGAGTAAAAAGTTTTTTAATACAATTACAACTTATTATGGTGAAAGAGGTAGGAAAGCACATTTTGAATCAAAAGTATATAGTGGTAAAATAGGTGGTTGGAATTTGCACTTAGAATTTTGGGATTGCGATGATAATTTTCTTGAGTATCTAGAGGAAAATATAGAAGTTGATGATAAATTAGTGAATAAAGCATTATTAACTAATATTAAGAGTCAATCTAGAATTAATGGTTTAGATCTTAGTGATAGCTTTGATCTCTTTGTTAAGCTTTAAAAAAATAATATATATAAAACTCCACACCAACCCCACACCCAAAGCAGTATCATAAATCATAACAAATTCTAGGAGGCTCGTTATGATTCTTTTACTCTCTATTCTTCTCATCTCTTTGGCTTTGGCATATTTTTCTGCTCCTTTGTGGGGGTGGTTTGTGGCATTGGGTGTGCTTTTGCTTGGTACGGGGGCTTCGGTGTTTTGGTGGGTGATTGGCATTGCTCTTGCAGTGGTGTTTTTGCATAAGCCTACACGGGTGAAGCTCGTTACCCAAAACCTTTTTACCTTCATAGAAAAAAACGGACTCCTACCCAAAATATCTGACACCGAAAAGACTGCACTTAGGGCTGGGGATGTTTGGGTGGAGGGGGAGTTGTTTTCTGGGAAGCCTGACTTTGAGAAGATATTTGCCAACCCTTACCCGACTTTAAGTGAAGAAGAACAAGCTTTTATAGACCATGAAGTCAACGAAGTCTGTGCCATGACATCTGACTGGGAGGTGTTCGAGAGTCGAGACTTGCCAAAAGAGGTGTGGCAGTACATCAAAGAGAAGAAGTTTTTCGGGATGATAATCCCCAAAGCCTATGGCGGTCTTGGGTTTTCTGCCTATGGGCATAGCTGTGTCATAGAAAAACTCGCTTCTCACTCACAAGTGCTAGCTATCACCGTGATGGTACCTAACTCACTAGGGCCTGCGGAACTGCTGTTGCACTATGGATTAGAGGCTCAAAAAGAGCACTACTTGACTAGGCTGGCAGATGGTCGAGACATTCCTTGTTTTGCACTCACAGAGCCTGAAGCAGGGTCAGATGCTGGGTCCATACAGTCTGAGGGTGTGGTGTTTAGAGATGAGGATGGTGAGTTAAAGATACGTCTGAACTTTGAGAAACGTTACATTACCCTCTCTGCCATCGCCACGGTGATAGGACTTGCCTTTGTGCTCAAAGACCCTGAAAAACTCTTAGGCAAGGGTGAAGAGTGGGGCATAACCTGTGCGTTGGTAGATGCGAAGAAAAAAGGCATCGACCAGACACGTAGGCATGACCCGCTGAATGTACCCTTTGTCAATGCACCACTGCTAGGTAAAAATGTCATCATCGACATAGACGATGTCATAGGTGGAGAGACGGGACTGGGTAAGGGCTGGCAGATGCTTATGGAGTCGTTGGCAGTGGGGCGTGGTATCTCACTTCCTAGTACGAGTACGGGTGGGTCTAAGCTGGCTACTTATGTGGCTTCGACGTACTCTGTGGTACGGTATCAGTTTGGACTGAGCATCGCTAAGTTTGAGGGTATCGCTGAAGTGCTTGGACGCTTGGGAGCTAGTACCTATATGCTTGACGCTGCAAAAACCTTTACGCTAGGAGCTATAAACGATGGTAAAAAGCCTGCGGTGGCAAATGCCATTATGAAGTACGAGAGTACAGAGATGTTTCGTAAAAATGTGATGGACGCGATGGACATACAAGGAGGTGCTGCCATAAGCAGAGGACCTCGTAACTTGCTTGCTCATGCGTACTTTGGCGCACCTGTGGCTATTACCGTAGAAGGTGCGAACATTATGACGCGTACACTCATTATGTTTGGGCAGGGGATGATACGCTGTCACCCCTATGCTTACTCGCAGATAGAAGCCTTAGAAGATGGAAATGTGAAGTACTTTGATGCCTTACTCTTTACACATATAAGGCATGTGGTATGTAACAAGGCTAGGGCTTGTGTACTGGGGCTTACCCGTGGGTATGTACATCAGGCACAAAGCCAAGGCAAAGCCAGACGCTATGAACAAAAGCTTGCATGGGCTTCTGCAAAGTTTGCTTTTTTCTCAGATGTGGCTCTAGGCTTGCTCGGTGGTACGCTCAAACGTAGAGAGTCCGTCTCTGGGCGTTTTGGAGATGTACTGGCTCAGATGTATTTCATAGCCGCGGCACTCAAACGTTTTGAGGTAGATGGCAGTCCTAAGAGCGATGAGTATTTACTTGAGGTGGCTGTAGAAGATGCCTTTGGCAAGATAGATGAAGCCTTTAGAGGTATATTTACAAACTTAGCTGGAGGTGTACTTGGTTTGCCGTTTAAGCTTATGGGCTACTGTACTCGGATCAACCCTATGGGCAAAACCATCAAAGACAAGAGTTTGCACCACATTGCAAAAGCATTGAGTGAAGATGATGTGTTAAGAGAACGTGTCTGTGGCAACATCTATATGGGTGAGCGACCTAAGCAACTACTAGAAGCTACACACGCAATGCAAGCGGTCAAAACACTACTAGACAAAGAGAAAAAAGGAGAGAAACTTACGACTAAAGAAACACGAGAACTGAAGAGTGCTAGAGCCTTGCAAAAAGAGATTATCACCGTAGATAGTTTTAAGCATAACGAGTACTTTAGAAAACCTAAAGTACTACGAAAAGTCTCTAAAAAAACAGTCAAAAAGGCTTAACCATGCGAATAGCCTTTGTTTTGTCTTCTATAGTCATAGGACTTATACGTAAACTCTCTGGTGCGAACATCACTATAAGTGGTGAAGCATTGCCTGAGTCTCCTGTGTTGTTTGTGGCAAACCACTTTACACGTTTTGAGACCTTTGTGGTACCACATATGTTGTATGAAAAATATGACAGAACTTCACGTTCGTTGGCTGATGATTCTGTTTTTGTTGGGGCATTAGGTAGGTTTATGACATGGGTAGGGACTATTTCTAACAAGAGTAAAAATAGAGACTGCATCATCGTAGAAGATTTACTCTCAGGGAGTACGGATTGGGTCATCTACCCTGAGGGGTATATGGTTAAAAACAAACGCATTACTTTTGATGAAGGTGAGTTTTGTACGCATTCGCCAGAGTATGAAGGGTCTGTACATACAGGTGCAGCGGTGATGGCACTTAAAGCGAAGATACTCCAAGAGCGAGCCAAACGAAATCATGGCGATAGCTTGAAACGCTTTTGTGATGGTATGGAGATAGACAGTACCAAGATAGATAAAACGCTTGCTATTAAGGTAGTACCTATTTCTATTACTTATTATCCTATACGTCCAGGGCGTAATCGGTTTTTGAATTGAGTGGATACGAAGATAAATCAGCGTAATACGAGAATATTTGAAGAGTTAGAAATAGAAGTCAATCTACTCATGCATGCCCATATGAATATACGTTTTGGCAAGCCCATACCTTTAGATAGCTATATGGATACACTGTTGGAAAATGAAGCAGACATTTATGATGAACAAAAGGTGCAAGATTTCATAAATGCCACGCGTAAAACCTTAACCAATGACATGATGCAACGGGTGTATTCTCAGATGCAGATACACTTTGACCATATGTTTATACTCTCACTTGTCACGATGCCTACGCTCAAAGTTTGTCCTACTTATCTACGCACACTCATCTATAAAAATGCACGTTCATTACGTGAACTGCCAGACCATAACCTACATAGTGAACTTCAACAAGAGGTCTTTAAGCTCATACTTGATGAAAACTATGCACCGTTTGTCTCTGCCATAGAGATAGCTGTAAAACAAAACATACTTTATAAAGATAGCGATGGAGAGTATCTTTTTGATAGAAGTTTACTTGAAAAAGAGTATCCCTTCCATAAGGTGCGGGTGAAAAATACCATGCAAGTCATACTCAACGAGATAAAGTGGCAAAAGAACATCGTTAAAATGGCAGAAGAAAACAGCCACTATACCGAGGCAGAATTGAAAATAGATAACTTCAAACATATCTCAGGACGTTCATGGAACTATTTTGAAAGAGAGTATCAGCAGTATGTGGGTAAAAAACCAAGAAAAGACAACAAAGGTGCTCCTATTATCTTGTATAATGAAAGCTTCGAGACAGGCATAGTCTTTTCACACGGCTATATGGCAGCCCCAAAAGAGATAAAAACTTTGGCACATTATTTGTTTGAACGAGGTATTAATGTCTATGTACCTAGACTGCGTGGACATGCCACAGACCCTAAAGCACTTTTGGATGTAACAGCGCTAGACTGGGAGACAGACTTTGAACGTGCTTTTACTGCCATGAGACAGGTATGTAAAAAAGTCTATATAGGAGGCTTCTCTACAGGAGGACTCATAGCACTTATACATGCAGCACAGTACAAAGTAGATGGTGTTATAGTCATCAACTCTGCACTTAAACTGCATGACTTACGTGTAAGCTACGTAGTTCCTACTTTACAGCGTTTTAACGAGATGATAGCCAACTTACACGCAAAAGGCATCATGGAGTGGGTGGACAACTCGCAGACAGAACAACCTTTAGTCAACTACCACAAACACCCCTTGGCTTCTGTATCGCAACTAGAAAAAGTTATGTCTAAGGTGAGCAGAACTTTAGATAAAGTGACCGCACCCATACTCATCATACAAGGAGACAATGACCCCGTGGTAAAACGAGAGAGTGCAAGGCTTATATATGATGGCGTAAGTTCAAAAGAGAAGAAGCTATTGTTGCTACCTCGCAACAGGCATAGTATTTTGGCGGATGAAAAGCGTGTTGAGGTGTTTGAGGCGGTGTTTGGATTTATGAAACAAGATACCCATCAGCAGGGGTGATGAATCCCTGCTTGCACTCAATAAAGTCTGACTGTAAAGCACAGAACAATAAAGAGTATGATGAGTACCCTATAGGTGGACATTGTAGTACCTCCTTTTGCTGGATTCCCACACCTACCACCCATAATAGAGCTTGAAATAAGCCAAAAAAAAAGGGTAGCTAGAGTGAAAACTCTAACTACCCTCATCCTTTAAAAGCTTAGTAATCAACTGAACTTTATAAAGGAGGCATACAATGTCCGTAAGTGAATATTAACATATTTTACTTAATGTAAATTTAATCATTTTGATATAACCTATGGTATCATTCAAAAAATAAAACCCATTAGGAAATCCTATGTTACAGCCCTGCTACTGCAAATCAAACAAACCTTTCTCACAATGTTGTGAGCCATTTTTACGTGTATTGGAAGTGCCTAAGAGTGCATTGGAGTTGATGAGGTCACGATATTCTGCCTATTGTCTAGGTGATGTGAACTACTTACAAGCCACCACACATGACCACACATGGACAGATGAGGAACTAAAGTTCATTCAAGACTGGGCAGACAACAGTTTTTGGCAACATCTTGAAATAGTACAGAGTGATGAGGAGATGGTGGAGTTTAAAGCCTATTATATCTTTGATGGTAAACAGCATTTGCACCATGAAAAATCTACGTTTATCAAAGTAAACGATATGTGGAAATATGTCGATGGTGAGATATATGAAGATAAGGTTGAATTTTTACGTAACAGCCCATGTATTTGTGGAAGTGGTGTTAAGTATAAGCGTTGTTGTTTTAAGAAGATAATGGCATAAATTTCAATCAAATTTTACCAAACCTCTGCTATATTAGAAACCAATATACGCAAAGGTCTATTATGTCAGAAGAACCAAAACACACACCACAATTCACCCATTTACATCTGCACACAGAGTACTCTTTACTCGATGGTGCGAACAAGATAAAAGCCCTTGCAAAGAAAGTCAAAGAGCAAGGGATGACTTCTGTTGCTATGACGGATCATGGGAATATGTTTGGGACGATTGATTTTTATAATACCATGCGTAAAGAAGGCATCAAGCCTATCATTGGGATGGAAGCGTATGTGCATAATCAAGAAGAGCTCGATGACAAGTCTGTGCGTCAGCGTTTTCACCTCTGTTTGTATGCGAAAAATGATGTAGGGTATAAAAACTTGATGTATCTCTCTTCACAGGCGTACATCAAGGGATTTTACTACTACCCACGTATCAACTGGGACTTACTGAAAAACAACTGTGAAGGGCTTGTGTGTTCTTCTGCCTGTTTGCAAGGTGAAGTAAACTGGAACCTCAATCTCTCTGAGCGTAACATCAAATTTGGTGCTAAAGGGTATGAAGAAGCCAAAAAAGTTGCCTTGCGTTATAAAGAAGCTTTTGGAGATGACTTTTACTTAGAGCTTATGCGTCACGGGATTGGTGACCAGCACCGCATAGACAAACAAATTATTCAACTCTCACAAGAAACAGGCATAAAGATAGTGGCGACAAACGACACACACTATACCAACCAACCTGATGCAGATGCACATGAGGCGTTTATGTGTATTGCGATGAACAAACTTTATGATGACCCTAACCGTTTACGTCACTCTGTACATGAGTTTTATGTGAAGTCTCCAGAGCAGATGGCAGAGCTATTTGCTGATATACCAGAAGCTATTGAAGCTACCCAAGAGATAGCAGACAAATGTAACTTAGAAATAAAACTAGGTGACCCTACGCCACCTAACTTCAAATTTGCCAGACAGAGGGCAGCAGAATCAGGTATAGAATTACCTGAGCCTAATGTAGAGTATTCGCTAGAAAATGATATTGTGCTTTTTGTAGAAGAATCTAAACGTGGGTTAGAAAAACGTCTTAAAATCGTACCACCTGAAAAACATCAAGAGTATAGAGACAGACTGCAAGTAGAGATGGATATCATTAACTCTATGAAGTTCCCTGGGTATATGCTCATCGTTTGGGACTTTGTGGATGCTGCTAAGCAGATGGGTATACCTGTAGGACCTGGGCGTGGTTCTGCTGCTGGGTCACTCGTAGCCTTTTCACTGGAGATTACCGATATAGACCCGATGCCTTATGGACTTCTGTTTGAGAGGTTTCTCAACCCTGAGCGTATATCGATGCCAGATATCGATATGGACTTCTGTCAAGCCAGAAGACAAGAGATACTCGACTACGTGGTAGAGAAGTATGGACGTGTGAACGTGGCACAGATTATTACCTTTGGTAAACTACTTGCCAAAGGAGTCATTAGAGATGTTGCACGTGTACTTGATATGCCTTACTCAAAAGCTGATGCGATGGCAAAGCTTATTCCTGATGAACTGGGGATTGACCTTAAAGGCTCGTATGAAAAAGAGCCAAAAATTAAAGAGCTATTAGACTCTGACCCACAAGCCAAACGTACTTGGGAATATGCTTTAGCACTTGAAGGGCTCAACCGTAATGCAGGTACACACGCTGCAGGTGTAGTTATCTCCAATGAACCCCTCTGGCAAAAAACACCACTCTTTAAACCTACAGGGCTTGATACGCTTGCGACACAATACTCTGGTAAGTATGTTGAAGATGTAGATTTGATTAAGTTTGACTTCCTTGGGCTTAAAACACTCACCGTTATAGAAGAGGCTCTGCAACTCGTAGAACGTCGTCACGGCAAACGTATCAACTTTGTAGAAGAAAACATAGAAGACCCTAAAGTCTATGAATATATCTCTACAGGTGAGACACTTGGATTGTTCCAGATAGAATCAGCAGGTATGCAGGATTTGGCTAAAAAGCTCAAACCTACAGGTTTTGAAGATATTATTGCGATGCTCGCACTTTATCGTCCAGGACCTATGGAGTCGGGGATGCTCGATGACTTTGTCGAGCGTAAACATGGTCGTCAAAAAATCACTTATGCTTTTCCTGAACTAGAGCCTATACTCAAGCCTACCTATGGGGTTATCGTCTATCAAGAACAGGTTATGCAAATCGTGCAGACCATTGGTGGCTTTAGCCTTGGTGGTGCAGACCTTGTTAGGCGTGCGATGGGTAAAAAGATTAAAGAAGAGATGGACAAACTCCAAGGTGAGTTTGCCGACGGTGCAGCGAAAAAAGGTTTTGATAGACAAAAAGCCTTTGATCTGTTTGATCTCATTGTAAAGTTTGCAGGGTACGGGTTTAACAAATCTCACTCTGCTGCATATGCGATGATTACGTTCTATACCTCTTACTTGAAATACTACTATCCTACAGAGTTTATGGCGGCTATCTTGACGCTTGAAAAAAACAATACGGACAAAGTGGTACGGTATGTTGATGAAGTAAAACGTATGGGAATGAAACTGCTCCCACCAGATATTAACAAATCAGGGCTTGTGTTTGAAGCACGTAATATTGATGGGGATGAGGTTGTCATGTTTGGTATGGGTGCACTGAAAGGTGCAGGAGACATTGCTATTAACACCATGATTGAATCAAGAGGAGAGGAAGAGTTTAAAGACCTGTCAGACTTTGTTTCTCGGATAGATTCCTCTAAAGTAAACAAAAGAGTCATAGAAACTTTGGCTAAAGCAGGAGCCTTTGATAGTTTTGGGTACTCACGAAAGGCGATACTCTCTCAGATAGATAATATTATTGATATGGCAAAAAAGGCTGGAGATGCCAAGAAACAAGCGGTAAATTCGCTTTGGGGTGATGATGAAGAGATGACTTCTGTGAGCATAGAACTCACAGACATGCAAGAGTTTGAAGCGATGGAAATTTTGGAGATGGAAAAAGAGTCTTTGGGCTTTTATGTCTCAGGGCATCCACTCGATAAATACCGTGAACAACTTGATGGTATTAGCTATACCTTAAGTTCTGAGATAGATGACCTCGCAGATGGTTCACAAGCGATGTTTATAGGGAAGATAGAAAACATTACAGAGAAGATTTCCAAAAAAGGTAATAAGTTTGGTATCGCAAATATCATGGATTTGCATGGAAATATAGAATTGATGCTCTTTGAGAATCGACTTAAAGAACTAGATGAAGATTTCGATCTTACTAAGCCCATAGCCTTTAAAGTCAAAATTACCAAAGATGGTGACTTTACGCGTATGAATATTATGAAAATATCGAACATTAAAGATGCTAAAAAAACCAAAGTTAAAGTGGAAAAAGAGGTCAAACACGTAGAAGAACCAGAACAGCCACCATTGATACTTGCACTCAATCTTATGCCTGATGCAAAAACGGTAGAAGAGTTGATGTGTTTAGTCGAACGTCACCCAGGTAAGCGTCCTCTTGAGTTGCACATTAAGTCAAAGTTGGCTGATGTGATTATAGAGTCTAAGATGAAAGTGAGTGAACTCATCGTAGAAGAAGCCAAAGAGATAGGGGTCTTTTTAGAAGAAAGTTTAGTGGTAACGGCTTAAGACTACGTTCAATTAATCTTACTATAAACAATAAAGATTATAATGCGCTCTTATTCTAACAATAAAGGTATGAGATGAAATTCATTAAAAGTTTATTGACACTGATTGGTGCAATAGTAGTGATTGGCGCAATTTTTGCAGCTGTAAAGATTGGTCCAAAAGTAGTTGATTTTGATCCTAAAGCATTAAGTGCATATATGGATATGGCTGGTAAAGTCCTTGAATCTGGTGACCCTGCAAAAGGTATGGTTATTAGAAAGAAAATGGTTATACCTGAAGATATGACAAAGCAAGAGGCTATCGATAATGCTATTGAAATTATGGATGAGATTGCCAGCGAGCATGGGCTTGCAGTGGTAGACCATAAAGTAATGCCTAGAAGCGGTGGTATCTATACACAAATTAGATCATACTGTTCTCCATCTATTGCTGATGTATTCTTAGATCATTCAAGAGAGTTTATCGGGTTTATGCCATGTAGAATTGGAATTATAGAAGAGCCAAATGGTGATATCTATCTTTATACTATGAACCTTGACCTTGCTATTTACGGTGGTAAAAAACTGCCTAAAAAAATGCTAGAACTTGCACATGAAGTAGAAGCTGCAATGTATGGTATGATTGAACATGGTGCATCTGGAGAAGAAGAGTAATTAGATTCTTCTCTCACTTATTTTCGCTCTTTGAGCGAAAATATCTTTTATATATCTCTTTTTATTTTCTTAAAATTCTAATTATGTTACCATACCTTTATTACACAATAATGGACAACTATGACCAATGAAGATGATACCAAAGCACTACAGATTTTAGAAAAGGCAGTCTACAAAGCCCAAAATTCCCTCGAAGCAACGAAACACTTTCAGCCCTTTTTGATGTTACGAACTGATGCAGGTGAGGTAGAAGTCTATGAAAATAAAATAGAAGATACACAGGAAAGTTATGCCGCGCTTGAAGCAATACTAAGCAAGCGCATACAAGATAATGATGTTGACATTATGCTGTTAGTTGTTGATACTGTTATACCCGATAAATTTGTTCAAGATATTTCCAGTAGTATACGTGTACACTTAGAAGAAAAAAGTCAGAAACACAATAAAATAGGGGCGAGATTTTTATATGTACCTTATGCACTTTGTAGGGTAGGAGATGGGGAGATGTTTGTAAAATTGCATACGCCTATTCCTGTAGGTTTTCCTGCGGAATATATTGTATAAATGTTTCCTCTCTGTCGGAGTAGGAAGAGAGAAAACAGTTTAAAGAGACAAGTAAATATTGCGAGGGAGACTGAAACCTATTGTTGTAGTGCAATATTTATATTGTGAAGGAAGCAGGTCTCTTTAAACATACTTTAAATTGTTATGTTGTTTCTATTTATTTTCAGTATCACCTCCTTGGGTTGTAGTGTTTTTATCTTCTTCTATTTCAACCAAATCTTGGTTTTGTAGCGCTTCATTTGCTTCTGCTGCATCAAGTGCTATTTGTGTTACTGTAAACGATTTATTTACCTCTGTTGTACTTGCTTGTATAGCTAAGGTTGCTATCGCCATTG
>Ga0256840_1002372_pt1 | contig 16685 bp, 13 predicted proteins | sample 355202metaG_FD_185969 | JGI IMG/M metagenome (GOLD analysis project Ga0256840, IMG submission 185969) | Hydrothermal vent microbial communities from Mid Atlantic Ridge, Atlantic Ocean - 355-202 | ecosystem: Environmental > Aquatic > Marine > Hydrothermal vents | place: Atlantic Ocean: Mid... | reverse complement strand
AGCGCGTTTACCAAGGTGGCCAGAGTGCCATATTCCTTCTTGGGCTGGTAATTTAAATAAAGAGCAAAGAGAAAAAGAAATTTTAAAATATATTAAAGAAGTTATTTTAAGATATAAAGATAATTCTTTAATTTCTGCGTGGCAGGTTGAGAATGAGCCATTTTTATCTCATTTTGGCGAATGCCCTCCTTTTGATAAAAATTTTTTGGACAGAGAAATAGCTTTAGTAAAAAGTTTAGATCCACGCCCTATAATTATTACTGATTCAGGAGAATTGTCTATTTGGATACCAGCTGCTAAACGAGCTGACATTTTTGGTACTACTATGTATCGTGATACTTATTCCCGGCATTTACGAATGTATATTCATTATCCAATTGAGCCGGGATTTTTTCGTTTTAAAAAACATTTAGCTGGTCTGTTTGCTTCCCCTAAAAAATGGATAGTAATTGAAATGCAAGCAGAACCATGGGGACCTATTCCTTTTCAATATTTGTCAGCTGAAGAAAGAGCTAAAACTATGAATATTAAGAAATTTAGGGATATGATAGAATTTGCCCAACAAACAGGTTTTAATGAATTTTATTTATGGGGGGTAGAATGGTGGTATTGGGAGAAAGAAAAACAAGACAATCCTATATTTTGGGAAGAAGCTAAAAAACTTTTTCGCCGGAATTAAATTGTTAATTTTTAGGCAGTCTGATATAATAAGACAATAAACGCATATATTTGATTATTTTATGCAACCAATAATCAAAACTAAAAATTTAAATTTTACATACAACAAAGGAAAAGATAACGAATTTCAAGCTTTAACTAATATTTCTATTGAAATTTATCCTCAAGAATTTATTATTTTTTTTGGTCCATCTGGGTGCGGCAAATCAACTCTTTTAAATATTATGGCCGGGTTAGAAATTCCCGATCCAGGCATGGTTTTTGTTTATGGCAAAGATGTAGCTAAAATGACTCCGAAAGAATTTGTTAATTACCACCGCACAAAGGTGGGAATGATTTATCAAGCCTATAATTTGATCACTAGTTTATCTGTTTTGGATAATGTAGCCTTGCCACAAATATTTTTAAATATTAAAAAAAAAGAGAGAGACAAAAAGGCCCTGCAGCTTTTAGAAAGATTTGGAATTCGGGAACATGCGAAAAAAATTCCTACAGAACTATCTGGAGGACAACAACAGAGAATAGGTATAGCTAGGGCAATTATTAATAACCCTGATATTGTTTTAGCTGATGAGCCAGTTGGTAATCTTGATTCTGTGTCAGCAGAAAATGTGTTAAGCATTTTAAAAACACTTAACGAGAAAGAGAGAAAAACAGTAATTCTAGTTACCCACAATCCCGAGTATCTTGAGTATGGAGATAGAATTATGCATATGAAAGACGGGATGATTATTAGAGAGACTGTCAATAAAAATAAATATAAGAGAAAGAGTTTAGCTAAAGCTCCTACAGCTGAATTGCAAGACATGTTAAGAGCCTATCAAGGCTTAAGCCCTAACCAAATCAATGTTTTAATAATGCCTTATAAGGCCAAAGTTTTTGCTCACCATTTTATTACTAACCGCAATATTGAAGAAACCAAAATCTTTGAAGATGCTATTCAGAGGAAGTTATTGAATACTATCTCCCCTGAAGAGTTTTTTGATATTTTGCATCGTCCTTATAGCGAAGGAGGCGTTGGTTTTGATAAGAGAACTGCCAAAAAAATTATTAAACGCGTTGATAAAGCAATCAAAATGGCATATTTTATTTATCAAAAAGCGCATCAGCGCAAAAATGAACAAGGTGGCCATGATAAAGTTACTCTAAAAGAAAAAACATTAAAACTAACTGATTATTTATTACATACCTGTTATGAGAAGTATTATACGCATTTGAGCACAACACAAATAAGCCGTTTACGAAGAGCGGTTCAGGATCGTTTGTTAAATCATATTAACAAAACTGAGTTTTACAATTTTTTAGATTTACCAGTAAAGGAAGGAGGAGTAGGACTTAATTCTAAAACAGCCAGAGCAATTACTGAGGAAATAGAATTAATTTTAATCCTGGGTTATGGTATAGCCCCTAATTTAGATAATAATCGTTTTAGCCATCAAATAATATCAAATTAATTATATATGTTGGTTGTAGATATTTTTCGATTATCAACAAGAATGTTTAGGACTAATCGTTCGCGCACGATTTTGACTATCTTGGGCATAGGCGTTGGCATTGGAGCAATTTTATTTTTGGTTTCATTGGGGTATGGGTTGCAAAAATTGATTTTAAGTAGAATTACTACCTCGGAAGCACTTTTAAGTTTAGATGTTACTACTGGTGATAATGAGATTTTGAAATTAGATAATAGAGCAATTAAAGATATTGAAAAGATACCAGGAGTAAGTAAAGTAAGCCCTTTAGTTTCTCTTCAAGCTCAAATTAGCATTGATGATATATCGTCTGAGTTAACAGCTAATTTTGCGCGCGAAGATTTTTTTAAATTAGATGGAACTGAGTTGGCTTTTGGTGAATTTTATTCTCCGCAAGAGGAAGACAAAATTGTCATTTCTGAAGCAGCTTTAATGCTTTTTAATTTGAAGCCAGAAGAATCTTATAATAAAATTGTTCATATTAATATTTTTCTGCCAAGCCAAGAAGAAGAAAATAAAATTTTACGCGATTCAGTTAATTTAGATTATAATTTTAAAATAAAAGGAATAGTTAAGGATGAAAACTCAAATTATATTTATTTGCCTCTATCTATTGCCCAAAAATTAAATATTGATAATTATAGCCGTTTAAAAGTTAAGGTAAAGGATAAAGACCAATTGGATAGTGTGAGAAATGCTATTATTGAGAAAGGTTTTAGTGTTAGCGCTTTATCCGATATCATTGAGCAGGCGAATCAGATTTTTAGAGTAGTACAGATTGTTTTAGCTCTTTTTGGTATTGTAGCTTTAATTGTGTCCGCTATTGGAATGTTTAACACAATGACAATTGCTCTTTTAGAAAGAACACAAGAAATAGGCATTATGAAAGCCCTAGGAGCTACTAGTGTTGATATTTGGAATTTATTTTTAGGAGAGTCTATTATTATCGGTTTTTTTGGTGGATTAAGCGGTTTAGTTATAGGCTTGATTAGTGGTGAATTATTTAATTATGGAGTTAACTTACTAGCTGGCGCTTTAGGGGGTGAAAAAATTGACTTGTTTTACACACCCTTATGGTTTATTATTCTTATTTTAGTTTTCTCAGTAGTTGTAGGAATGATTACTGGAATTTATCCAGCTAGTCGCGCGGCCAAAATAAATTGTTTAGAAGCATTAAGATATAAATAAAATATATGACTAAATATTCGCAATTAGAAATTAGGCGTCGTTTACAAGGCAAAAGATTGCCTATTAGCTTACGCTCCAAATTAGATAAATTTTTTGGAAAAGCTAGCACAGAAATAGAAGTAAAAAAAAGACTAGCTGGTTTATTGAAAGGAAAGAGTGATTCAGCCCGCCAAAGAATTTACAAACAAATGGGCTTAGGCTACAAAGAAAGACAAAGGCTTGAAGGTGAATTGTTCGGAGGTAGAATGAGTTTACATGAAATGAAGTTGGCAGAAAAAATGGAAGAAAAACGTAAAAAAATGATGGTTAAAATGGGAAGAACTTCTGCTAGGTTATTAGGCGAAGGCGACGACTTTGACAGTGATCCTTTAGCTTATCGTCGCCAAAGAGGAGGTGATAAAGAGACGAACCGTAAAGAGCAGGCTAAAAAAAGGCTACAGGGAGGGAACAGTCAAAATAGTTTGGGGCTGGGAAATAACCCTTCACAAGGTCAAGGAGAAGGAGGATTTAGAAAGTTGTTAGGATTATAAATATTATGGTAATAACTATTATTTTATTTGTTTTGGGATTTATATTTTTAATTAAGGGAGCTGATATTATGATAGAAGGCTCTTCTTCTTTGGCGCGCAAATATGGAATATCCAGTTTTGTCATTGGTTTAACCATTGTGGCCTTTGGCACCTCAGCTCCAGAATTTACTATTAGTGTTTTGGCTAGTTTGCGTGGCAGTACCGGCATCGCGCTTGGTAATATTATTGGTTCTAATATTTCCAATACTTTATTGATTTTAGGTGTGTCAGCGATTATTTATCCTCTTTGGGTTAAAAAAAGTACGGTCAACAGAGAAATTCCTTTTTCTCTGTTATCTATTATTGCTGTAGGAGTTTTAGTTAATGATTTTTTGATTGATCATACACCCCCAAGCGGTTTAACGCGTATTGACGGCTTAATTTTAATACTGTTTTTTAGCATTTTTGTTTATTACACTTTTGGGATGTTAAAATCAAAAGAAAATATTTTTCAAAAAACAGTAAATGAGTTTACAGAGGAAGAACCAAAAGAGTATCGCGCCTGGATCTCTTTTATAATGATTATTGCTGGTTTTATTAGCCTAGGATTAGGCGGTAAATTAATTGTTGATAATGCTATTAAACTATCTCACACTTTGGGACTGAGTGAAGCTTTGGTTGGCCTAACTATCATTGCCTTAGGGACATCGTTGCCTGAATTGGCTGCCTCAGCTGTGGCTGCCCATAAAAAACATGCTGACATTGCTGTGGGCAATATAATTGGTTCCAATATTTTTAATTTTTTATTAGTTTTAGGCGCTGCTTCTATTATTACTCCTATCGGATTTAACGAATATTTAAATATAGATTTGATAATTCTATTTTTGGTTACAGTTCTCCTCTTATTCTTAATTTATATTGGTAAAAAGAATATTTTGGGCAGATGGGAAGGCATGACTTTGCTAATTTTATATATAGTTTATATAATATTTTTAGCCTATCGCGGTTAAATTTATGAATATAGATAAGATATTAACCAGAATAAAAAACAAAATTCCTAAAAAATTATTTGTTTTAGTGCAACCTGTCTATCATTTTTTGTTAGCTTTAACTGCGGCAACTGTTTATCGTTTTCCAAGTGAAAAAATAATTGTGATTGGGGTAACTGGCACAACTGGCAAAACAACTAGCGTTTATCTAATCGCAAAAACATTGGAAAAGGCGGGTTTAAAAGTTGGCTTTACTTCCACGGCTATTTTGAATAATGGTAGGAGGGAATGGCTTAACAATAAAAAAATGACAATGATTGGCCGTTTCTTTACCCAGAAGATTATTAAAGAAATGGTAAACAATGGTTGCCAAGTAGCTGTCATTGAGACGACTTCAGAAGGCATAAAACAATTCCGCCATCGTTTTATTAACTATGACATTTTGGTTTTTACTGGCCTTTATCCAGAACATATTGAGTCTCATGGCAGTTTTGAAAATTATAAGAAAGCAAAAGGAGAACTCTTTAAACATTTAAAAAGATGTAAAGTCAAATATCTAGATGAAAATAATAATGTCTGTAAAGTTAATACTGAAATTAAAAAGATTGATTTAAAAAGATTAAAAAAGACAATAGTTGTTAATGGCGATGATGAGCATTGTGATTATTTTTTAAGTTTCTGGGCTGAACAAAAATTTGTTTACACCAAAGAAGATAAAACATTTAATTTTAATGTTAAAACATTTTATTATGGGGATATTAAAGCAAGTCAGCATAATACTTGTTTTACAATTGAAGGGCAGAAAATTTGTTTATCATTACTTGGTTATTTCAATGCTTCCAATGCTATGAATGCTTATTGCGTAGCCAGAGCACTAGATATAGAAGATAAGTTAATTAAATGGGGATTAGAATCTGTAAGAGGAATTGCTGGGCGCTTGGAAAAAATTGAGGAAGGCCAAGATTTTACAGTTATTGTTGATTATGCTTTTGAGCCAGGAGCAGTTTCAAAGTTATACGAGGTAGTAAATTTGATCAAACAAGATAACAGCCGTATTATTCATGTTTTAGGTTCTGCTGGTGGAGGTCGTGATGTTGCCAGGCGCCCAAAATTAGGAGAATTAGCAGGCAGTAATGCTGATATTGTAATTGTTACTAATGAAGATCCTTACGATGATGATCCAGAACTTATTATTGATCAGGTTGCTTTGGGCGCTGAGCGTGTTGGCAAAAAAAAGGGAAAAGATTTATTTAAGATATTAGATAGGCGTAGAGCTATCAAGAAGGCATTATTACAAGCTAAAACTGGAGACATTGTCCTCATTACTGGTAAAGGAAGTGAACAGGCAATTTGTGTAGGAGGCGGTGAGAAAATACCTTGGGATGACAGAAAAGTGGTGAGAGAAATACTCAAAGAGATAAGAGACAAAACATTATGACTTATAATTTATAAAAACTAAAACAAATAAAGAAATTTTTTGTTTTCTTGTGCTCCATTTGATTTATTAGAGAGGTAATTTGGGCAGGATATTAAATAAAAATAATAAAAATAATTTAAAAGATTTAAATAAAACTATTATAAGATTTTAGCTAATTTTTTATTTTAGATTAGAATAGTTCTCAATTCCCAATTTAAAATTATGTGTTATGAGTTGTGATTTATATGTTATAAATAAAGTATGCGATGGAAAATGCCGCCAAAAATTAAAATTTATGAAGCCCTCGGTTGTCTTGGTGACAAAAGGATTAAAATAAAAGGTAATGAAGGAAAAGTATATTCGTCAAGTTTGAAAAAGTATTATGTTGTTAAATACGACTCAGAGGCTAATGCTATTATGGCAAATGATAATGCTTCTTATTGGCAGGGATATTTAGGATATCCTAGCATTGCTTTTTTAATGGCAGCTGGTAAGATAAAGCATCAAAAGGAATTTGCCAAAGCCTTAAAGGGAATAAAATGGAAAGACATAAATGTTAAATTTAAAAATGATTATCAAAAGACAGAAAAATATATTAAAGATGTTTTAGAGAAAAGAGGTATTGATATTAAGAGTTTCAGTAAAGAGATTGATAATATATATACACAGATAAAATCATTAAAGTTAAATTGTCTAGGAAAGAAAATAAAACCCCCACAAGGATATTAGCGGGCTGTGGTATAATGGTATTACGCACGCTTCGGGTGCGTGTAATCCCGGTTCAATTCCGGGCAGCCCGACCAGATGTAATTTTCGTCAGTTATAAATATAATACAGATATAACGTTTTCACTGAATTGAAAACTAGAAATTTTTATGAATTTTTTGATAGATAATAACCTTTTTAAAATGTAGTGGGGTAATGTAAAATGTTGCGAACAACGTTAATAAATGTTAAAATTAAATCAAACAAGCGTTTGTATATATTAAAATTATTATGTTTTTAGATTATTTTTAAATCGTATGCAATACCAAATTATTAATAATCAAACGGACAAGAAGAAAATTAGGTTTCAAAAAGAACTAGACGATTTTGCAAAGCGACTTCAAAATTTGGTTAATAAATCTGACTGTTTGCTTAATATGCTTCGGAAAGCCTCTGACAAAAATAAGTAAAATTTGAAGGGAATTAAAATAAAATAATATGAAGAATAAATTTGAGACAACGATCGGATCTCAACAAGGAGTAAATAAAACCGAACAAAAAATTATTAAATCATCATCAGAGCTAGATAATATTTTTAGACAAAGTCAAGAAATTGTTGATAAAGCAAGTGCAGAAATAGACGCTAATTTACAGGAAGCTCAAAAACTTCAAGAAAAATTAGGTGAAGAAGTCGAACCAATAGTTGATCAATTACAAGATTTAAAATCAGAAGTTGCCGAAGAAGGCGCTGCTTTCAAGACAAGAATGGAAAGATTAAATTCTCCTTATGTTTTGTCGCCAGAACTTGCTAAAATTTTAGAAGTTGCCCGCATCCTAGAAAAACCACTTTTATTAGAAGGTGAACCAGGCACAGGAAAAACTTCGTTAGCTTATGCTTTAGCAGGACATGAAGATATGCCAATTATCCATGTACAATGTAAAAGCACTACTTCTGCTCAAGAACTTCTCTATACTTTTGATGTAGTAAAACGGTTGCAAGATGCGCAATTGGGCAAGGATGTTTCTGATCTTAGTCAATATGTACATTTGGGTCCTCTTGGTAGAGCATTCGCTAGCCAAAAACAAGTTATTTTAGTCATTGATGAGATTGATAAAGCAAAAAGAGATTTCTCTAATGATCTTTTACATGAACTTGATCAAATGTCATTTTTTATAACAGAAACAGGAGAAGAAATAGCGGCTAAGTATCGCCCAATTGTGATTATTACTTCTAATCACGAGAAAGATTTGCCCGAGCCTGTTTTGAGGAGGTGTGTTTACAGTTATATTGAATTTCCAAATCCTGAACAGATGACGGAAATTGTTAAAGCACATATTCCAGATGTTGAAGAAAAATTATTACAAAGCGCAATACAAAAGTTTTACGAAATAAGACAAGTTGATGGCCTAAAAAAGAAGCCATCAACCTCAGAAATGCTCGATTGGATTCGTGTTCTTAAAGCATTTGGTGTTAATGAAGTAAATGATGATATTCCTTGTCCAGAAACTCTTCTTAAATATAAAGAAGATTTAGAGCTGATAGTTGGTTCCAAACAGAAGAATTATGAGGAATCGCAAGAAATAGAGATGCCTCAACTATTAACAGCGGTTATCAATGGAGGTAAAGTTGTGCGTCTTAAAACAAAATCCGAATATATTGATTATGAACCTGATAGCTCAATCTACACATTACTTGCAAATGAAGGATATAAGTTCATTACACCAAATAACTACAAGTCTAGATCTTTTGATATTAAGTCTAAAGGAGTTTGTAGAGTAGATGATTTAACCTTTGCTTTATATGATTTAAAAAATTCTAACAAAGATGGATTATATTTATACAACTTGTTGAAGAAGAATAATCTAATTGAAAGCGAATTTATGGTTACTGACAAACCTTTAAAGTTTGTGGAAGTGGAGGAAAGCAATGAATTATATACGAAGGGTAAGGATGAGCAGAATCGTATAATTTATCGAACCAAAGATGGTAAATTTATCTATGAAAAAAAAGTAGTTCCTGAAGAAATAAACGGATAATTTTAATTATGAAAGAGAAAATTATATTAAAAATTGGGAAACAAGAATCACTTACGCAAGATAAACAAGAGACAAAAAAGTACCCCAGTATAAAACAAGCAAAGGCTGGGGATTTTTTCTATGATTCAACGAAAAAAGAAATTTTAATTTATAGCGAAAGTGAAGGAAAGAGAAAGGAAAAACGCCACCCATTTCAGGAGTTTTTATATGAATTACGAAGTGAAGAAATTAAAGTGTCAACAAGCGAATGGTTAGATTTACAAAAAATTCTCGCAGAAGGCAAAATTCAAACTATTGATGACTTTTATTTTATTTCCCGCGCCTTGTTAGTAAAAGATATAACATATTATCATCGCTTTGATATAGTTTTTGGACGAATGTTTTATAACATTGAACCACCCGAATCACAGGCAGAAGACGAAAATGAGGATTTTTATGAAGATCAGGAAGATGAGGAAGTAAAAAGTCAACAGGAGGAAAAAGAAATATCAGAAGAAGAAAATTTATCACAAGAAATAGTTGACCCCGGTTTTTCAGAAGAACATCACGGTGGCGAAGATATGCATATGGCAATAAAAGATTCAAAGTTTTTTAATCAAGAAAACAATCAAGTATCGCAAGGCAGAGGCAAGGAAAGTGATAAAAAACAAAAACGAGAAGGGGATAAAAGGGAGCGTCAAAAGCAAAAAAATAAAAATAGTGGCACAGAAGGACAAGACGCAGAAGATAATAATGGAAATAAGAAGGTAAGCAGTGACAACAAAGGCAAAATAAGAGGGGTAAGTGGCAGTGGAAAGCATAAAAATAAAGAAGAAAAGCGAAAGATAATTATAAAGGGCAAGGGTGGTTATTCTATTCGAGAGAGAGTAATTGAACGTCGTTATAATCAGTTTGATGAAAAACAAACATTGAATTACGAACAGTTTAGTAGAGCTTTGGCAAAAATAGTTTCAATAATTAGAGAAATGAGCGAAGTTTCAACGAATAAATTGGATGTAAAAGAAACTGTTAATAAAATTGCTCAAAACGCTGGCATACCTAAATTTGTTTGGAAAGAAGAACAAGAAAGGAAGCCTAAGGTTATCTTGATGTTTGATGTTGGAGGAAGCACTGATGAGTTTCGCCCAATAATGGAGAAACTTTTTCTTGCTGCTAAGGATTGTTTAGAAGATGTAGAAATTTATTATTTTCATAATGCTATTTATGGTGAGGTGTGGCCGCAAAAGGATGGAGTTTATGGGAAGCATTTTATTCCACTTAAAGAGATATTAAAAAAGGATTCTGACAGTAGGGTAATTATAATTGGGGATGCTTGGATGGCTGAAGAAGAATTATGGGAATATAACAAAGATTACAGTGAAAAAACAAAAAGAAATTATCTTATGTCAGGCATAGATTCGTTCAAAGAAATAAAAAAGAATTTTAATTATGTTGTTTGGATTAATCCAATTCCGGAACTAGAACATGATGAGTGGGATGAATCAGGTACTATATCTGATATAAAAAAAATTTTTAAAATGTATGATCTTACTCTTTCTGGCATTGAAAAAGCTGTGAAGGAGTTAAAGGAAGATTAGTCAGAACTAATAAATTTTTGCAGAAGTTAGCGTAAGAAAATATTGATAGTAGTGTGATAGCTAATTTTATAAATATTTGTAAAAAATGTTTTATTTTCTAGATATTTGCTACAAAATAACAAATTAAAACAAATAAATTAAAGATAAAATTTGTTATAATCTTTTTATGTCTCGTGCACAATTTTGCCTATTTACAAAAAAATGTGTTATAATAATAATACAAGCTGTGGATAACTTTAATCTAAAATAATTAAAAATAATTAAAAGAAAATCCCCATGCCAAAAATAATAAAAAAGAAAATTAAGCGCTCAATGCCGTGGTTAATCATTGTTGCTTTAATCAGCCTAACGGTTAGTAGCGCTATTTTTAATTTTGATATTTCTGTCTATAAAAACTTAACAAGCGATAAAATATCTTTAGATATAAATATACCCCACGCAGAAGCGCAGAATGATACTGCTAGTACAACTGTTACTGTTAAAAATGCTCCCCCTGCTTTTGTAGTTGATCCAGCAGAGGTTCCTGCTTCAACTTCCACTTCCCCGATTAATGTAGGAGGTAGTATTTCATTTACAGCAACAGCTGATGATCCAGAAAATAACGACTACTATTTAATAGTTTGTGATTCTGATTCAGTGATTGCAGATACTACTGGTGGTCCACCAACTTGTGGAGGGACAACTTTCTGTGTATCAAGTTTAACTACTGACGAAACCCAAGCAAACTGCACATATACAAATGTAGCTGATCCCGGCGCTGAAACTGACGATTGGTATGCCTTTGTTTGTGATAATCATCCAACAGAGGCTGATTGTTCTAGTGCTAGTCAAGGAACAGCTCCAAATATATATGCTAGTTCAAGTCCGATTTACATAAATCACGCCCCATCTTTTACTTATGTATACACTAGTGATGATAACAAAGATCCTGGTGGAACATTTAGCATAACAGCTTCTACAACTGATTCCGATACATTAGGAGGACAAGATATTCTATATCTTTATGTTTGTTCAACCAATTCATGGTCAACTTCAACAGGTTGCACCGCTGATGAACTTTGTATGGGAACATCAACATCTCCTAATATAAGTTGTTCTTTTGCAACTAGCACCCCAGCTCCGGACGGAGCGTGGCCGTATTATGCCTTTGTAATGGATGAACATTATTTTGCTTCTCCTGATAATTCTAAGACTAATACCTATACTGTTAACAATGTAGCACCAGTAGTATCAAATGTAATATTAAATAATGGTAATGATATAACTTTAAACATGAGAGGAGCACCAGAGACAGTAGTGGTAGCTTCGTCAACAGTAACAGATAATAATGGTTGCGCCGACATAGTAGATGCTACTAGCACAATATATTTGTCAAGTGTAGCGGGGGGAGCAAATTGTACAGCTGATGATAATAATTGTTATCAAATAGCTAATACAAGTTGCATGATCACTAATTGTAGTGGAGCGATAGCTAATGTAACGTGTTCAACTACTTTTGCTTTTTATGCTGTGCCAACAGACGCCGCGTTAACTGGTAATCCAAATGCGGCTGATAACTGGTTAGCTAAAATAACTACTTACGACGAAGCATTGTCAGGAGCCAGCACAACAGTTACGGGGGTAGATGTAAACGGGACAACTGCTTTAGAGGTTACCCAAACTGAGATTGCTTATGGTATAATTCAAGCTGGACAAAATACTGGTACTTCTACCGCAACCACTACAATAGTAAATTATGGCAATACCCCAGTTAATAGTGATTTAACAGGCACAGACATGCTTAAGGATAATATTGGACCAGACTTAATCGCTGTTAATAATCAGCAGTTTGATTTAGCATATTTTTATTATGGCACCGGAACCATTCTTTCCTCTACAACTCCTCAAACAGTAGATATTGAAGCCGCTAGGCCAACTAGTACAGCTGATGTTTCTGATAATATTTTCTGGGGCATTGGCATTCCAGTAGGAACACCTTCAGGAGATTATTATGGTGAAAATACGTTTTCAGCGGTATTTGATTCTACAGGATGGTTTGAATAATATTAAATAATTAAATTTTTAATAAAACACCCTCAACTAAAGAGGGTGTTTTTGTGTTGAATTATTTTTAATAATATAGTATATTATAAGTAAGTATACAATTTTTTATTTGTTTTTATTTTTATTTTTTAGTGAAAATAAAAACAATTAAAATATAAATTATTTTAATGTTTGAAAGACGTTTTTTAATTTTGATCTTGGTGTTTTTTATTTTTGGAGTTTGGGCTAATCAAGTTCAAGCTGGTTTTGGCATTTCTCCCCCTCACATTAAAACAGAAAAACCTATAATTCCTGGTACTCATTATGAACAAAAAATTACTCTTTTGCGATCGTCAGCAGACGTTGATTTAATAGCTACTTTACAAGTAAAAGCTCCCGAAATAGAGTCATGGATTTCCTTTGATAAAGGGACTGAATTTAATTTACCAAAAGGAAAATATCAAGTGCCTTTGATAGTAAAGATAGATGTTCCTCCAGACGCAGAAGTGGGGAACTATACTGGACATATTAATATTAGGGTTTCGCCAAAAAATAAAAAAAGCAAAGCAGGCGTTGCTATTGCCTTAGGAGCCAGAATAGACATTGATTTAAATGTTAGTAATGAAGCTTTTCCTGATTTTATTATAAGGTCAGTTAATATCAAAAATATTGAAAAGTTAGGTCCACCATGGAGTTGGCCTATTTTTTCTTGGTTTTTTTATCGTTTAGAAGTAGCTATTAATATTGAAAATACTGGTAACATAAAAACAGCGCCAACTAAAGTCCATATTGATATTTATGATCTAAATGAGAGAAGTTTACTGGAATCTAGTGATGACAAAAATTTAGAAAAAGTAAAGCCTTTTGAAAAAAAAGAGATTATTGCTACTTTTCCTACAAAATTAGATGTAGGGCAATATTGGGCACGTATTAAAATATATAAAGATAATAAAATTGTTGGCAGTTACAAACAAGCGTTTTCAATTTTGCCGCCAGGCAAGGGATCGGGAATTTCCAAATATGGTATTTGGCCTTGGGTAGCAATTGGTGGATTGATTTTGTTTGGTTTAGTTTTGATAATGATACTAATTAAGTTAAGGGCATGGAGGCCGGTTGTATTAGTATTATATTATTTAATAGGGCTACCAATCATTTTTATTTTTAGAAAAGTTTCCTATTTTTATTATAAATTAAAAATAAAGTTTTGGCGTTGGATTCATAAAAAAGCTTCTCAGTATCAAGATAATGATTTTAAAAAGGATTAATATCGGTTATGAAAATATGTTTAGCAAGATATTTGATTATAGCATTGACAATATTTGGGTTTTTCTTAAATCCTCGTTTTTTTAATATTGTACAAGCTGTTGATTATGCCACCACTAGTGTAACTATTCTATTGGTTTGCGGCGATGGTTTAGCAGAACCAACTAGTGGTGAAGTTTGTGATCCAGGATCTCCACCAGATATTCAACCAGATTTATTAGGTCACGAATGTTCTGATTTTACTGACATTTTTGGAAATCCTTTTGAGTCAGGAACACTTGATTGTTTAAGTGATTGTAGCGACTTTGATACTAGCGGGTGTTATACTTGTGGTAATGGACACAAAGAAGCCAACGAGGAATGTGATGGCAGTGATTTCGGTGGACAGACATGTATTACTTTTGGTTTTGCTGGTGGCAGTTTATTGTGTACAGCAGATTGTCGTATTAGTTTAATGAATTGTGAAAGCTTGGAAGAGGGAGGTGAACCGGGAAGTGGGCCACATGGAGGATCCTCTGGAGGGTCAATTGGATATAATCCTGGCTCAACAGAAGAATCGGGAGAAACTAAAGTTGTTATCAAAGGAAAATCCTATCCTAATTCTGATGTTCATATTTTAGTAGATGGAAAAGTAATTGGGATTGTGCGAGCCGATTCAAAAGCGGATTTTTATTTTGAAACAGGTGATATTGAACCAGGAGTAGCTACTTTTAGTTTCTGGTCAGAAGATAAGGATGGCCTAAAATCAACTTTATTAAGTTTAACATTTAGAGTTATTTCGCGAGCAGTTACTAATATTTCTGGAGTATATATTGCCCCTACTATCAATATAGATAAGCAATCAGTAAAACATGGCGAAACAGTACATATTTCTGGTCAGACTATACCTGAAACAGAAGTGCATGTTCACATAAACTCTGAGGAAGAGTTTGTTGAACAAACAAACAGTAATGAAGATGGGGTTTGGAAGTTAGACTTTGATACCACTCCTTTAAATGAAGATTTTCATACAGCTAAAGCATTATTTCAGTTAGAAGTGTCTGGTAATATAATTAAAAGTGGATTTTCACGTTCTGTTAGTTTTTATGTTGGAAAAGTGGGTGGTGAGGCCGTTTGCCCTGAGGCAGATTTAAATCATGATGGCAGAGTTAATTTAACAGATTTTTCTATACTACTTTATTATTGGGGAAGCAACAATGAATGCGCTGACCAAAACCAGAATGGAACTGTTGATCTAGTAGATTTTAGTATTATGATGTATTATTGGACAGGATAACAAATTGCCAAATTAAAATAGTAACTTTACTCTATCTATATGTTAAAGCATTTTATTTTTACAATTATTTTTTTATTATTACCTTTTTCTTCTCAGGCAGCCACTATTTATCTAGAATCAGATAGCCAAGAATATCATATAGGCGATGAATTTAGGGTTGATATTATGGTAGATAAGGTAGGTGAATGTTTTAATACAGCTGAAATTGAAATTGATTTTCCTAAAGATATTTTAAATTTTATTAATTTTAGTGATGGTGAATCTTTATTAAGTTTGTGGCTAGAAAAGCCTAATAGTGATAACATACAAGAAATCAATAAATTAGGAAGGCTAAAATTTACGGGAGGAATTCCGGGGGGGTATTGCGGTAAAATTCCTGGTGATCCGGGAGTTAGTAATAAATTAGGTGCTATATTTTTTAAAGCTAAAAATGTAGCTGAAGGAGTTGAAATCAGTATTGATAATCAAAACTCAAAGATTTTGTTAAATGATGGCCAAGGGAGTTTTGATAATTTGAAGGTAAAAAATTTAAAATTGGATATTTTGGAAGCCAGCTCTACTTCTAAAAATGAATGGAAAGAATTATTAAAAAAAGATAAAATTCCTCCAGAGCCATTTGTGGTTGAATTACGCCAGAACCCTAATATGTTTGATGGTGCCTATTATATTATTTTTTCAACAACAGATAAGCAAAGCGGGATAGATCATTATGAAGTTTTAGAAATTAAACTAGAAGAACAATTAGGAATTAAACCAAAAAGAAGTTTTTGGGATATAGTCTTAGGAAGAAAAAAGAAAACACCTAAATGGGAAAAGGTGGAATCTATACCCTATAAATTAAAAGATCAAAGTTTAGAAAGTATTATTAAGGTAAAGGCAGTGGACAAAGCTGGTAATGAAAGAGTTGTTGAATATGTCCCCCCAGCAGATAAACGTCCTCCAAAACATAGTCCTTTTATTGATTTTAAATTATCTTTTCTTTTAATTATAGGGGCAGTTGTTTTAATTTTAGTTGTAGTTTTGTTAGAGAGAAAGCAGAAAAGATATAAATAATTATATAACGCATAACAGGTAAATTATTAAATAAAATAGTTTAAAGAATTAAATTTTTGGTTTTAATATTTTTTAGTTCTCAATTTATTGTGTGCTTATGCGCTATATTTATGTATCGTATGTTATTACATATATTTATTTACGAACCTGTCATTTTTTGTTAACATTATAAATAGTTAAATAATAATTTAAAAATAAGTGCATGAAAATCCCCAGGCTTTTTATTGTGTGGTTAGTAGTAGTTATAACTATTAGCCTTATTAATATTAAACCAACTCAAGCAGCAGGCGCTTCTTTGTATCTGTATCCTAATACTGGAACCTTCGTAGTTGGTAGTACTTTTAAAGTTAGCATTAAGGTAAATTCTGGTGGCCAAAATATTAACGCTGCTGAAGGTTCGATTCATTTTGATACGGATAAGTTGAGTGTTGTAAGTGTTTCCAAGGGAGGATCAATTTTTAATCTTTGGACAACTGAGCCAAAGGCTAGCGGAGGGTCT
>Ga0256840_1002371_pt1 | contig 16685 bp, 11 predicted proteins | sample 355202metaG_FD_185969 | JGI IMG/M metagenome (GOLD analysis project Ga0256840, IMG submission 185969) | Hydrothermal vent microbial communities from Mid Atlantic Ridge, Atlantic Ocean - 355-202 | ecosystem: Environmental > Aquatic > Marine > Hydrothermal vents | place: Atlantic Ocean: Mid... | reverse complement strand
CTTGGTGATTGATGCAGGAACTTGTATTACCTATGACTTTTTAAATGATAAAAACGAATATTTTGGAGGCGCAATTGCTCCAGGTCTTAAAATGAAATATAAGGCAATGCACCAATTTACTGCTAATTTACCTTTATTAAAACCAAAAGCAAATGTAAAAATAGGCAACTCAACTAAAAACGCTATGCACCAAGGAGTTATCAATGGAACAGTACTTGAAATGGAAGGCATTATCCATCAGTATAAAAAAAATAACGATAATTTAACAGTAGTTTTAACAGGAGGAGACACAATTTTCTTGGCTAAATTGTTAAAAAGTAGCATATTTGCCAATCCTAATTTTTTATTAGAAGGATTAAACCATATTTTAAATTATAATCTATAAATAATGATTAAAAAAATAATAGTATTAGTTACTATTCTGGTATCGATTAACAGCTTTGCTCAGGAAAATAGTATTTCACCATATTCCTTTTTTGGAATAGGTCAAGTTAACGAAGCTCAAACCGTGTCAGAACACATGACAGGTGTTGGAACAGCACTTAACAGTCCGTTTAAATTACATTTTAGCAATCCAGCCTCTTTAGCTGCATTACGTTTTACAACATATACCTTAGCAGGAGAAAATATTTATACCAAAGTAGATGACGGAACAAATCAACAAGCAACATCAGCTTTTGGGTTGTCGTATTTAGCCGTAGGATTTCCAGTTGGTAAAAAAGCAGGTTTTGCTTTTGGATTGCAACCTTTTTCTAAAGTTGGTTACAGTATTTTAAATTCTTATAAAAATACTGATGATGAAACAGAAACCAATCTTTATAAAGGGCAAGGAAGAACCAATAGAGTGTTTTTAAGTGTTGGACAAAAACTACCTTATAATATAAGTGTTGGATTAGAAACTTCTTATATATTTGGGTCTTTAGACCGTACCATTTTATGGAGAAATGCCAATCGTTTAGATCAATTAGCATCTTATTACCAAACAGATACTCAAGTGAGTGGTTGGGCTTTTAAATTTGGTGCGCAACATCAATATAAAATAAATGACAAGTTGGTTTTAAAATCAGGTTTAAGCCTTTTACTAGAAAATAAATTAACATATAAAGGTGATGAAACTTTAAAAAGTATTCTCAATAATCCTAATTCCGATTTAATTTCACCAAGAGACGAGGTTTTTAACAGAGCGTATGAAGGAAATGTAACTATGCCTTTTAAAACAAACTTAAGTGTTGGTGTAGGAACAGATAATAAATGGTTTGCAGGTTTTGAATATGACTTTCAAAATGCAACTACATATTCCGCTAATTTTATCCAAAACAACAACTTTGTAAAATATGTTAAAGCATCAAATATGGCTTTTGGAGGATTTTATATTCCTAAAGCAACATCAATTACAAATTATTGGAGTAGAGTAACTTATAGTGCTGGAGTACATCTAAAACAAACAGGTTTAGAAATAAATAATACTGCTATTAAAGACTTTGGCATATCTTTTGGAGTAACATTACCGAGTAAGAGAAAACTATCCAATGTCAATTTAGGTTTTGACATGGGCAAAAGAGGAGAAATAAAAAATAATGGCTTAATTAAAGAAAATTATTATAACTTTCGCCTCAGTTTATCATTTAACGATAAATGGTTTAGAAAACGTAAATTAGATTAAATATTATATTATGAAAATGAGATTAAAAAAATTAACAGTTATTGTATTCCTTTTTATAGGAGCAACAAGTTTATTCGCACAAGGTAAGTATGGTGCTAATCCAGAAGAATGTAAAATGAACCTTTCTTTGTTTCATGAAAGTGTAAAAGCTAAAAACTTTACCGAGGCATGGAAACCATGGAAAGCAACTTTTGATAATTGTCCAAAAGCTTCATTACACATCTATACCGATGGTTTAAAAATAGCAAAAGATAAAATTGCTCAAGGAGATGCAAGTGGTGTGGAGCTAGTAAACACTATTTATGCACAAAGAATAGAAAACTATCCTACTACTAATTTAGGAAAAGTATATAGTGATTGGGCAACTTTTTTAATTAAACAAAAAGCTTCTGATGCTGATATTTTTGATAAGTTAGAAAAAGCTTATAAAGCAGATCCATCAGGAATGAGTGCTAAAAATATCTTTAGATACTTTCAACAAGTAACCGATAAATATAAAGATACAGACGTACAATATATTTTTAATACAATGGATAATGTTACAGATGCTGTAAACAAAAAGATAGATAAATACTCTAAAGAATATACTGCTTTACAAACAAAAATTGAAAGTGGTGAAGAGCTTACTAAAAAAGAAAGCAGAAGAGTAAAATCTAAATTTTATGAAATCAATTTAAGTGGTTTAGGTAAAATTGAAGGAGGATTAAACAGTATTGTTAATGATTTAATGACTTGCGAAAGATTAGTTCCTTTATACAAAAAAACCTATGAGCAAAATAAAACAGATGTTAAATGGTTAAAACGTGCTGCTAGAAAACTTAAAAATAAAGGATGTGATAACGACCCATTATTTACAAATATTGTGGAGAGTTGGGCAAATGTAGATCAATCTGTAAGTGTTTTTAAATATTTAGAAAGTATTTATAGAAGAGATGGTAGAATATCAGAAGCTGATGCACTAGCACAAAAAATCTTCGATATGGGAACTCCAGAAGACAAAGCTAAATTTGTATATAGCCAAGCAAACGATTTAATGAAAAGAGGTAAATACAGTCAAGCAAGAACAAAAGCAAGAGCAGCACTTAAATATGTGCCAAGTTTTGGAAAAGCCTATTTATTAATTGCAAGAATGTATGCTAAATCTGCAAATAGTGTTGGTACAGATGAGTTAAGTAAACGTATGGTATATGTTGCAGCGGTAAATAAAGTAAGACAAGCTATGCGTGTTGATCCTAGTTTAAGTAGTACAGGAAGAAAATACATTAAAAGTTATAGTGCAAACTTTCCTAAAAAATCATTATTATTCAATAAAGGTTTAAAATCTGGAATGACTCACAAAGTTGGAGGATGGATTGGTGAAACCGTAAAAATACCTTAATCAATACATGAATTTAACTTCAAAACATATTATTAAAAACATTGCTATCATTAGTTTGGTAGCAATGTTTTTTTCTTGTAAAAATAATTTTGAAGAGGTAAATGACTTTCTAGCAGATAAAAATTTACCCATCGCTTCAACCAAAAACGTTTCTTTAGTTTACACTGATTCTGGTTATGTAAAAAACAAATTAAAAGCACCTTTGCTATATAATTTTGAAAACAGAAAAAAACAACCATATAAAGAATTCCCTAAAGGAATAAAAATAACTACTTTTGATAAAAAAGGAGATTCCACTACCATAACAGCAAATTATGCTGTTACTTATGATAAAACAAAAATATCAGAAATAAGAGATGATGTTGTAGTATATAATCACATAAAAAAACTCACTTTAAAAACAAGTTTGTTGTATTGGGATCAAAAAGAAAATTATTTTTTCTCAAATAAAAAATCCGTTTTAACTTCAATCAAAGACACTATTGTTGGCACAGAAGGATTCGATTCAAATGCCGATTTAACCAATGCAACCATGATGAATAATAGCGGAACACTTTATATAAACGAAAAATAATACCAATGCAAAAGCTAAACAAAATATTTCAATACTTATACCTTATTATTGCTATTGTATTTTTTATTGATGCTGCAGTTACTTTCAGTTCAAATAAAACCAAAGCCTTATTGTTAGCAGCGTTTGCTGTTATGGCTGTAATGATGTTTTTTCTAAAACGAAAAATTAGTAAAGGGCATTATCCAAATAAATAATTGGTTTTTAGTTTGTTGTTTTAACACATAGGCACATAGAAAATATAGTTTTTTACTATTAATTTTGTTAATAAAATCTGTGTAAATCCGCGTTATCTGTAAAATCCGTGTTTCAATAAATATGCAGTTTTCTCCATGGGAAACTTTAACCACAATAGACACATAGAAATACATAGTAATCTGTGAAAATTTTACTCTTTAATAAATTCGTGTAAATTAGTGTAATTAGTGGCTAAAATCAGCGCAATCTGCAGGAAACTTTAGCCGCAAACCATACAAAGCTGAATATTTTTCATATTCTTTACATATTACTCATATAATCAGTAACTTTACTTTATTTACATGAAACTTTGATGAGATATTTTATACACCAATAAGTTATTTTGTATTTTTGTAGAATGGAATTAGAGTTTTTTATTATTTTATTGTCAATTATAGCTTCTGCTTTTTTCTCTGGAATGGAAATTGCTTTTGTGTCTGCTAATAAAATACAAATAGAAATTGAAAAGCAACAAGAAACCCTAATTTCTAAAATCTTAGCAAAATTCACTAGAAACCCATCTAGTTTTATTACAACCATGCTTATTGGAAACAATATTGCAATTGTAATTTATGGTTATTTTATGGGTGATCTGTTGATAAAATATATTGCACCTTTTATTCCAAGTTCATTTATATTATTATTGGCGCAAACTTTTATTTCTACCATAATTATTTTAGTTACCGCAGAATTTTTACCAAAAGCGATTTTTAGAATTTTTGCCAATGAAGTGCTTAATTTTTTGGCAATTCCTGCTTATTTCTTTTACGTATTATTTTATGTATTGTCGGTATTTGTGAGTTCTATTTCAAATTTTATTCTTAAAACTTTTTTCAACACACATAAAGATGAAGTTTCTCAAGAATTCAGTAAAAAAGAGTTAGGACACTATATATCTGAGCAATTAGAAACCAATAAAGACGAAGAAATTGATTCTGAAATTCAGATATTTCAAAACGCTTTAGAATTTCACAATGTAAGAGCAAGAGAAATTATGGTTCCTAGAACTGAAATTGTGGCATTAGAAGTTCACGATAGTTTGGAGAAACTAAAAAATATTTTTGTAGAAACAGGATTTTCCAAAATCATAATTTACAAAAATAGTCTAGATAATATTATAGGTTATGTTGCTGCATTTGATTTGTTTAAAAGCCATAAAAGTATTCGTAATATGTTACGTCTTATTGAATATGTACCAGAATCGATGACCATTAAAAAAATATTAGAAACTTTAAGTAAAAAGAAAAAAAGTGTTGCCATTGTTTTAGATGAATATGGAGGAACGTCGGGTTTAATTACAAAAGAAGATATTATTGAAGAACTCTTTGGTGAAATAGAAGATGAGCATGATAATATTGAATTAACCGAACAACAAATCAATAAAAGAGAATACTTGTTTTCTGCACGATTAGAAATAGATTATCTAAATGAAAAATACGATATCAACTTGCCCAAAGAAGATGCTTATGAAACCCTTGGTGGATTTATTGTAAACCATACAGAAAATATTCCACAACTCGATGAGGTTATTCGGATAGAAAATTTTGAAATCACTATTAAAAAAGGAAGCTCTAGTAAAATTGAAGAAGTTTATCTTAAGATTAAAGATTTAGAGGGTTAGTTTTCAGTCATCAGTTTTCAGTCATCAGTCTTCAGACTTAGGTCTTATTTTTATAATGTTATGTTGAATTTATTTCAGTACTTTTTCCTTTTATGATGAGATTCTAAAACAAGTTCAGATTGACGCTGTTTTCTATCTTAAGTCTTAAATCTTCTCACTTCTTTCAAAAAACAAAATTACTTCAAAAACTCCTTTTAAATATAGAAATGTTTTTGTACTTTTGCGCACTTAATTAAAACCAAAAATTAAAATGGCGATTTTAGCAAAAATTAGAAGTAAAACAATATTCTTAATCTTAATCATCGGTTTGGCACTTTTTGCCTTTGTAGCAAGTGGTATTTTTAAAGGAAATGGTTATTCAGGTAAAACTACTATTGGTACAGTAAACGGAGAAAAAATTAGTAATGAAAAATTTTCAAGACTATTAGAAGCCCAAAAAAACAACAAAGTATCTTCAATTCAAGCAGTGAAAAATGTTTGGAATAATGTGGTGAGAGAAAAAGTATATAATGCTGCTATTGAGAAAGCAGGAATTGTTATTGGTGAAAAAGATATTTGGGATGCAATGGTAGGAAATTCTTCCATTCAAAATGACCAAAGATTTAAAGACGAATCTGGTTTGTTTGACGAAAATAAATTAAAAGAGTATATCGCTACATTAAAAGATAATAAAGACACTCCTCAAGGTGCTGCTCAATGGAAAAGCTGGGTTGATTACGAAGAAAATGTTAAAGCAAATTTAGCACAAACGACTTATAATAATCTGGTTAAAGCTGGTTTAGTTGCTCCTTTAAAAGAAGGAGAACGTGTGTATAAAAACGAAAACACAAGTGCAGACATAGATTTAGCTTACATACCTTATAATTCTATTAAAAACGGAGAAGCTGTAGTGAGTGATACCGAAATCTCTAGTTATATTACAAAACATCAAAAAGAATTTACAACTGATGCCAATACAACTGTTGAATTTGTAAAATTTGAAGTAAAACCTTCTGATGCTGATATTAAAGATGTTAAAAATAAAATAACTACGTTAATAACAGATCATAAAGAATGGAATGATGCTGCAAAAAGCGAAGAGAAAGTGGCAGGATTTATCAATGCTAAAGACGCCAAAGAGTTTGTAACAAATAATTCAGATTTACCTTTTCAAGATAAATTGTATCTTAAAAAAGATTTACCAAACGCAATATTTGATACTTTAATGACAAAACCTGTTGGATTTGTTTATGGTCCTTATAGAGATGGTGATTATTTTAAAATTACTAAAACGCTAAGTAAAGATGGTGAAGAGTCTGTAAAATCAAGTCATATTTTAATTGCATATAAAGGAGCAACAAGAGCAAAACCAGAAGTTACTCGTACTAGAGAAGAAGCAGAAGCTTTAGCAAAAAAAGTATTAAAAGAAGTGAATGCTAAGAATTTTGCAGATAAAGCAAAAGAATATTCAGATGGACCAAGTGCTTCAAAAGGTGGCGATATTGGGTTCTTTAAACAAGGGCAGTTAGCAAAAGAATTTAATGATTATATTTTTAATACAAACAATAAAGCAGGTAAAATTGATTTAGTTGAAACAAGTTTTGGTTTTCATATCATTAAAATAGATGAAAAGAAAACCGATCCAGGATTAAAATTAGCTATTGTTGCTTTAAAAATTGATCCTTCAGAAGATACAGAAAGTAAAATTTATCAAAATGCAGAAACTTTTGCTTTAGACCTTTCAAAAGGAAAAGGTATTGAAGAATTGGCAAAAGAAAAAGGAATGAAAGTTCAAAATGCTTCTAAAATAGAAGAACTTAGTGAAAAAATTGACGGTTTAGGAAATCAGAGAGAAATTGTAAAATGGACTTTTGATAAAGAAACAAAAATTGGAGATTCTAAAAGATTTGATTTAGATAATGGTGATTATGCTGTTGTTGTTCTTAAAAATAGAACAAAAAAAGGCTTAATGCCAGTTAAAGACGCTAAATCTAAAGTAACTCAATTATTACAAAAACAAAAGAAAGCAAAATTAATTCACGATAAAATTTCAGGAACTACTTTAGAAGAAATGGCAAAATCTGTTAATAAAACAATTACTTCTGCAAAAGAAGTGTCTGTTTCTAACGCAAATTTAAAAGTTGGAGGAAAAGACGTGAATGTTGCAGGAGCTTTATTATATATCAAAGAAGGAGATACTAAAATTATTGATGGTAATAACGGTGTATATTTAGTTAAAGTTGTTAAAAAGAACAAACCTTATGAGTTAAAAAACTTTAACACTTACGCAAATACCATTACAAATAAATTAAAAGGAAAAACTTCAAAAATTTATGATGCCTTAAAGGAAGGAAGTGAAATAGAAGATAATAGAAGCTTATTTTATTAAGATTTATAGGAGTTTTATTCAAAAAGTCTTATATTTGCATTTCAATAGGCGTCATTTTGACACTTAAATAAATATTGAAAACAGAAATTATAAACATTAATTAATTAAAAATGAAACATTTAAAAAGAATTTTATTCGTAGTTTTAATCGTTTTTACGGTTAACAATTTACAAGCTCAGGATGAAAACAATCCTTGGGCGTTGGATTTCGGTACAAATGCCGTTGACTTTTTCCCAACAAACCACCCATCAATCATTAGTGCAAACGGTGATAGTGCTGCTTGGTTTGATGAATTTGCAAACGCTAAAGATCATTACAACTTTTTAGCAAGTCCTATTTCAAGAATTCACGTAGGTAAATACATTGCTGATGGATTTACTTTAGGTGCTGGAGTATCTTTCAACAACATCACTAAAGTTGGTGAAATGAGTGTTGATGATATGTCTTACATTGGTTTAGATATGGATATTAGATATGCATTAAACAATGTATTCTTAAAAAACGTAAAATGGTTTGATCCTTATGTTGCTATTGGTGGAGGTTATACTTTATTAGATGATGAAGGTAATGGTACTTTAAATGGAGGTTTAGGTGCTAATGTATGGTTAACGGATAATTTAGGTGTAAACTTACAATCTAATTATAAACATTCTTTTGATGATACAAAAATGTTACCTCATTTTCAACATGCTTTAGGTATTATTGTTAAATTTGGTGGAACTGATACAGATGGTGATGGTATCTATGATAAAAATGATGCTTGTCCAGAAGTTGCTGGTTTAAAAGCTTTCAACGGTTGTCCTGATACTGACGGAGACGGAATAAAAGATTCTGAAGATGCTTGTCCTAATGTTGCTGGAACAGCTGCAATGAACGGTTGCCCAGATACTGACGGAGATGGTATTGCTGATAAAGATGATGCTTGTCCAAAAGTAAAAGGAACTAAAGCAAACAATGGTTGTCCAGATGCAGATGATGATGGTGTAATTGACTCAAAAGATGGTTGTCCTAAAGTAAAAGGACCAAAAGCTAACAAAGGATGTCCTTGGCCAGATACAGACGGAGACGGTGTATTAGATAAAGATGATAACTGTCCTAAAGTTAAAGGTGTTAAATCTAATAAAGGTTGTCCTGAAGTAAAAGTTGCTCCAGTAGCACCTATTACTAAAGAAGCTCAAGCTGAATTAGATGCTTATGCTAAAACAATCTACTTTAATTCAGGTAAATCTACTTTTAAAGGTGGAGTTAGACCTAAATTAGATGCTATCTATGAAATTATGGTTAAATTCCCTAATGCTAACTTTAGTATTGATGGTCATACAGATAGTCAAGGTTCTGCAACTTTAAACAAAAAATTATCTCAAAGAAGAGCAGATGCTGTTAAAGATTACTTAATTGCTAAAGGATTAAGTTCAGTAAGATTATCTTCTTACGGTTTTGGTGAAGATTATCCAATTGACACTAACAAAACTGCTGCAGGTAGAGCACACAACAGAAGAGTTGAAATTAGATTAATCAAATAATCTAAACTACATATATTTTAAAAGCCGTTCCATTTTTGGAACGGCTTTTTTATTGAATTCATTTTACTATATTTGTTTATGCAAAAATATATTTATTCTGTTGTTAATGATATTCTCAAAAAATCATTTGATTTAAAAGAGACTCTTATTGTTCTACCAAGTAAACGTGCTAGTATCTTTGTTAAAAATGAATTTAAAAATCAATTAACACAATTTCAATTTCTTCCTCATATTATAAGTATTGAAGAATTTATTTTTAAGATATCAAAAATAAGTTCAGTTGATAGTTTAAATCTATTATTTGAGTTTTATAATACTTATAAAAACAATATTCAAAATGATGAACTTGAATCTTTTGAAGATTTTTCAAAATGGGCAAGTATTTTAATTAAAGATTTTAATGAGATTGATAGTTACCTTATCAATCAGCAAAATATTTTTGGCTATTTAAAAGATATTAGTAGAATTGAGAGTTGGTTTAAAAATCAAAATAAATCTACTGAGCTTACCAATAAATACATTCAATTTTTTGAAAAAATAGAATTATATTATGCTCAATTTTATCAACATCTTAAAGAAAAACAAATTGGTTACCAAGGTTTGCAATACCGTGAAGCTTGTAATCAATTAGACGAGTATATTCAAAATAACAAACATATTCATCATGTATTTGTAGGTTTTAACGCTTTAAATACTGCAGAAATACAAATTATAACCACTTTGTTAGATAATCAACTAGCACAAGTTTATTTTGATTTAGATGAGACTTTATTAAACGAAGGAATATCAGCTACGAAATTTATTAAAGAGTATAAAAATACTTGGAAATATTTTAAGCAAAACAAATTTAAACAGCTTACCAATGTATTTAAGGATAAAAAAATAATCCGTATTATTGGTGTTCCAAAAAATGTTTCACAAATTAAATATGCAAGTGAATTAATTAAAAATAATCAAGAAACTGCCTTAGTATTAGCTAATGAAAATTTACTAACTACTACGATTAATTCCTTACCCAATACCGTAAAACACATTAACATTACAATGGGTTTGCCTTTAGAAAATATTATCTATGCAGATTTATTTACCGTATTATTTAAACTACACCTAAATAAAAATAAGTTAGGTAAGCGTACTCATTTTTATTACAAAGATGTTATTTCAATTTTAAACCATCCTAGTTTAAAAAATATTTTTATTAATATCAATACCAATGAACTCATTAATAAAAATTTGATTTTTATTGATGAAACTACTATCCACAATCTTTATAATCATAAGGCTTCTGTTGGTGAGTTTTTGAACGTCATTTTTTCTAATTGGAATAAAAACACTTTAGAACATGAAATAAACCTAATATCTCTTTTAAAAGAACATACAGAGAATCAATTAGAAATTGAGTATTTAACACGATTTGAACAACTATTTAATCAGATTTTAAACTTAAATAATGAATATCAATTTATTGAAAATTTAGAGAGTTTATATGCCGTTTATCAACAAATTTTAAGTACAGAAACACTCTCTTTTAAAGGTGATGCCATTAACGGATTGCAAATAATGGGAATGTTAGAAACTCGTGTATTATCTTTTGATACCGTAATTATTACTTCGGTAAACGAAGGCTTTCTTCCATCAGGAAAAACCAATAATTCCTTTATTCCATTTGATGTAAAAAGAGAAAAAGGCATTCCGACTTATCAAGAAAAAGATGCTATTTTTTCCTATCATTTTTTTAGATTGATTGCTAGAGCCAAGAAGGTATTTTTATTATACAACACAGAAACAGACGATTTTGGTTCTGGTGAAAAAAGCCGTTTTATCACACAACTAGAATTACTAAAAGATAAATTACCTAATTTACAAATCAATGAATATATTGTAAGTCCAAAAGTGGAAACCAAACCAAACGAACTTCAACAAATTATAAAAAACGATGATGTTTTAGAAGCTTTATTCAAGGCAAATATCAAAGGATTTTCACCAACAGCATTAACTAATTATATTTACAATCCCATTGCGTTTTACAAGCAAAAAATACTCAGAATTTACCAATTAAATGAAGTAGAAGAAACCATTGCAGCAAACACCTTAGGAACAGTAATTCATAAAGTTTTAGAAGATTTTTACACTCCTTTTAAAGGATGTTTCTTAAAGGTTGATGATATTAAATCTCTTAAAAAAGAGGTGTCCAATCACACTAAAAAAGTTTTTAATATTGTTTATAAAGGTGGTGATATCTCTCATGGAAAAAACTTACTTATTTTTGAAATTACTAAACAATACATTCAGAATTTTTTAAATCAAGAAATTGCTTTATTAGCTAAAGGAGTACAACTTAAAATAATAGATTTAGAAGTTGATTTAACCACAAATGTTAACATTGAAGGTTTTGATATGCCTATTAAATTAATGGGTCAAGCAGATAGAATAGATGAGCTGAACGGAGTTTTAAGAATTATAGACTATAAAACAGGAAAAGTAGAACAAAAAAGCCTAGATTTAGTCAATAGTAAGAAAAACGAATGGCATTTAGTGGCTCAAGATCACAAATATAGTAAAGCTTTTCAAGTGCTTTTATATGCTTATATGTATGTAAAAACACATCATATTTCTTTAGAAAATAAAAAAATAGAAAGCGGAATTATTTCTTTTAAAAATTTAAAAGCAGGTTTTATGAAAGTAAATCGCAGTACAATTTCAGCTGGAGATATGAATTTATTTGAAGAGAAATTAATTTATTTGCTATCAGAAATATTTGATATTGAAGAAGATTTTGTAGAAAACGAAAATTTACCATATTAAATCGATACTATTTCGCTTTGCTACAAGATAAAATAAAAAAAACAGAACAAAACAAATATCCGTTCAGCTTTGTGAACTTTGTGCCTTCTTCGTGTACTTAGTGGTTAAAAAAATAATTAAATCTCTTATCAGATAACAATAAACTATATGAAAATCATAAAAAACACCATCATACAAGGTAAACACAGCAAACCTATTTTAACTGATTATTTTTATAAAGAAAATAACCAAGCAAAATCTATCGTTATTTTTTGCCATGGTTATAAAGGATATAAAGATTGGGGTTCATGGAATATTATGGCTGATTTGTTTGCAATGGCTGATTTGTTTTTTGTAAAATTTAACTTTTCTCATAATGGAGGAACGGTGGAAAATCCTATTGATTTTCCAGATTTAGAAGCTTTCGCTTCCAATAATTATTCTATTGAGATGGATGATTTAGAATCGGTTATTCATTCCGTTTTAAACGATAAACAATTTGAAAACGAAATTGATAAAACCAATATTACTTTAATAGGACATTCAAGAGGTGGTGGAATTGTCGTTCTTAAAGCAAGTCAAAACCAAAAGATAAGCAAAGTTATTTCATGGAATGGTATTAGTGATATTGAGGCGCGATTTCCTAAAGGAGAAGCCTTAGAAGCTTGGCGAACTGCTGGAGTTGGTTATATTGAAAACACAAGAACCAAACAGCAAATGCCAAATAAATTTCAAGTTTATGAAGATTTTATGGCAAATAAAGAAAAATTACATATACAGTCTGCTATTGAAAAATTAAGCATTCCACATTTAATTGTACAAGGTACAGCAGACACTGTTGTGCTGCCACAAGAAGCCCATAATATGCATAAATGGAATAAAAAAAGCGATTTGTATTTTGTAGAAAATATGAATCATGCTCTTGGAAATACGCAACCTTGGGAACACGATGATTTACCTAAAGAAATGGACGAGGTTGTTTTGGTGAGTATTTTGTTTATTAAGAAGGGTTAAAGTGTGTCATCTAAAGATATAAAAAACTCTTTTAAACTTAAATTATGAACTTTTAATATTTTAAGTAGGGTTTTAATCGTAAAATTTGTCCCTTTTTCCATACGCCAATATTGCACTCTTGGCAACTCATTATCCCATGCAAAATTTTCGTAACTGGTATATCCTTTTGCAATACGTAATTCTTTAATTTTTTTGGCAATTAATACTATTTGCTTGTCCATTTTTTGCATTTTAGACTGCAATATTGCCTTCATTATTTCATATAAATTACTTCATAATTGATGTTACTTTTAAGATACTCAAAAGTTAAAGTTTTTCAAGTAATTGTAAAACAATATATTACAAAAAACCACTCACTAGGACTAGGTATTGTTTTTAACAAATGTTCATTTTATTTTTAGAGCCTTAAATTTTAAAAAAACTATGAATCAGATTTTCCCTAAAGAAATTATTGAAAGTACAATAGAAGTACATCGATTTAATCATCAAGTAAAAAGTAAAATAATTTACGGTATTTTGCTACTATCAATTATTGCAATATTTATTGCGTTGCCTTATGTTTGGTTAGATATTTACTCTACCTCAAGAGGTATTTTAAAACCCGAAAAAGAACGCAACCAAATTTTGTCTTTATATTCTGGAAAAATTGATACCATTTGCATAAAACAAAATCAGTTTGTGCATAAAGGCGATACTTTGCTTATTGTAAACAATAATATAGGTAAAGAACGTTTAAAATTAGCCGAAAACAAAAAAGAAGACATTGTAAAATTTAGTAAAGATTTAGATTATTTGCTAACTGTAAAGAACCTAAAAGTTAGCAACTTAAAAAGTTTAAAATATCAAAAAGAATTATTGCAATACCAACAGCAATTAAGAGATTTGAATACAAGATATGCTAAGGCAAAAAGAGATTTCACAAGACAAACAAAACTATATAACAAAGAAGTAATTGCAAAAGTAGAATATGAAAATAGCAAATATGCTTATGATTTAACTGTAAACGATCTCAATAATTTTAGAAAACAAAAAAAATCACAATGGCAAGGAGAATTAACACAATTAGAAACCTCTTTACAAGAATACCAAAGTAGTGTAAGCCAAACCAAAGAAGAAAACAAAAATTATATTATAACAGCTCCAATTTCTGGAACTATTCAAAATTTAATTGGTTTAGAGCAAGGTAGTTTTTTAACCGCTGGCAAAACCATTGCAGAAATTTCACCAGACACCAATTTAATTGCAGAATGTTATGTAACACCATCAGATATTGGTTTGATAAAACAAGGAAATCCTATAAAATTTCAAATAGATGCCTTTAATTACAACCAATGGGGAATGGCAACAGGCAATATTATTGACATAAACAAAGATATTACCGTAGTAAATAACCAACCTATGTTTAGGGTGGTTTGCAAAATAGATCAACAGTATTTAACTTTAAAAAACGGCTTTAAAGGGAAACTAAAAAAAGGAATGACTTTTAATGCACGATTTTTTATTATAAAACGAACTGCTTATCAATTATTATATGATAAAATTGATGATTGGTTTGTAACTAAATAGTCATTGGTCTTTCACAATATTCAATGTAACAAATTCAACATTTAACTTTCAAAATTCAACATTCTAAAAGATGTCAAAAATTGCAATAAAACAACACGATATAACCGATTGCGGTGCTGCTTGTCTCGCCTCAATTAGTGCCAATTATAAACTTGAAATACCTATTGCTCGTATAAGGCAGTACGCAAGTACCGATAAAAAAGGAACAAATGTTCTTGGGATGATAGAAGCTGCTCAAAAATTAGGTTTTGAAGCAAAAGGCGTGCGTGGTGATGTAGAAAGCTTATCAAAAATACCCTTGCCTGCAATTGCGCATATTATTGTAAAAGAGCGTTTGCACCATTATGTAGTTATTTACAAGGTAACAAAAACCGAAATCACCATAATGGATCCAGGTACTGGAAAACTCAGAAAACGAGAACTTAAAGATTTTTTAAAAGAATGGACAGGTGTTTTGGTTTTACTTCTTCCAGATGAAAGCTTTAAACCTGCAAACGAAAAAGTATCGGTATTAAAACGTTTTTGGTTTTTACTAAAACCGCATAAATTTGTATTACTTCAAGCCTTGGTTGGCTCTATTGTTTACACGTTGCTTGGTTTATCTACTTCCATTTACATACAAAAAATAACAGACCATGTGCTTGTTGGCGGAAATACCAAATTACTTAATTTATTAAGTGTAATTATGGTGGTCTTATTAATAATAAAGGTCTTTATTAGTGTATTTAAAGATATTTTTATCATAAAAACAGGACAACAAATAGATGCACGATTAATTTTAGGCTATTACAAACATCTGCTAAAATTACCACAACAATTTTTTGATACCATGCGTGTGGGTGAAATTATTTCACGTATTAACGATGCTGTAAAAATTAGAGTATTTATCAATACTACTTCATTAAGTTTAATGGTTAATCTCTTTACCATTGTATTTGCCTTTGTACTGATGTTTAGTTATTATTGGAAACTAGCATTAATTATGTTAGCTATTATTCCTGCTTATTTAATCATCTATGTTATAACCAATAAACTCAATAAAAAAACAGAACGTACTATAATGGAACGTTCGGCAGAATTAGAAAGTCAATTGGTAGAAAGTTTAAATGCTGTTGGAACAATAAAACGTTTTGGTTTAGAAGAATTTGCCAATATTAAAACCGAAACACGCTTTATCAGTTTGTTAAAAATTGGTTTTACTTCTGCTTTAAATAGTATTTTTAGTGGCACATCTACACAAACTATTTCGCAGTTGTTTACTATCATATTGTTATGGTCTGGTACATATTATGTAATAGACCAAGAAATAACTCCTGGAGAATTGATGAGCTTTTATGCTATTATTGGTTACTTTACTGGACCTATTGCTGGACTAATAGGTGCAAATAAATCCATACAAAATGCACTAATTGCAGCAGACCGTTTATTTGAAATAATGGACTTAGAACGCGAGGAAGGCGAAAATAAATTAGTGCTTACCGCTGATAAAATTGATGATATTGAATTTAAAAAGGTACATTTTAGATACGGTTCTCGTGTAAATGTATTTGATGATTTTAATCTTAAAATAAAAAAAGGACAAATAACAGCCATTATTGGCGAAAGCGGTTCTGGTAAATCAACCTTAATATCACTATTGCAAAATATGTATCCTTTACAAAGTGGAAGCATTACTATTGGTCAAATAGATTTAAAATATATTGATAACAAATCACTCCGTAAGTTAGTAAGTGTAGTGCCACAAAAAATTGACCTTTTTGCAGGAAATGTTGTTGATAATATTGCTGTTGGCGATTTTAAACCCAATATGGAACGCATTTTAGAAATTTGTAAAAGTATTGGTATTTTAGAATTTATAGAGACTTTACCAAACAGTTTTAATACCTACTTGGGTGAAAACGGAGCAACCCTTTCTGGTGGTCAAAAACAACGTATTGCCATTGCAAGAGCCTTATACAAA
>Ga0256840_1002370_pt1 | contig 16688 bp, 13 predicted proteins | sample 355202metaG_FD_185969 | JGI IMG/M metagenome (GOLD analysis project Ga0256840, IMG submission 185969) | Hydrothermal vent microbial communities from Mid Atlantic Ridge, Atlantic Ocean - 355-202 | ecosystem: Environmental > Aquatic > Marine > Hydrothermal vents | place: Atlantic Ocean: Mid... | reverse complement strand
TTTGTAGCTTTTTTTATGATTGTTGTAAAAAAGGGTATTTTTCCCCTTTTCTGGTATTTGTATTTCAACATATATTTGCACAACCGCAAACAAGTGTGGGAAAATTGCTCTTAAAAAAACAAAATAGTTGTTAGTTGGCTACTAGAAAATCAAAGTAAGATTTGAGGATTTGGTAGCTTTTTTTTATGATTGTCGATAAAAGAAAAAGCTACCTAATAAAAGGCAGCTTTTCAAACAAACAACTTCTTTAATAACCAAAATTAAAAACAGTATTTATTTTCTGATATAATTTTATCAGCTATAATATTACGTAATTCAATTACGTTAGGTTCATTAGTGTATTTGGTAAAACGTTTTAAGCCCATTTTCATCATTCTATTTTCATCGCCACTAGCAAAGTAATTGATAGCTTCTTTACCTGCTATTTGTGCTTTGTTTACTGCGTTGTAAAGGGTTAATCTTGCCATAGCAATTTGTGCTTCATTCTCTTTTTCTGATGTCCCTTTTACTCGTTTTTCAGTTCTTAAAAGCGTGCTTTCTGCCATATATATTTCAATCATAATTTCGGCTGCCGCTAAAATTAATTGTTGATGTTTTTCTAATTCCATCATATAGGTTTGTATGGCTTTACCAGAAACCATTAAAAAGGCTTTTTTTAGATTTTCTATAACTACTTTTTCTTCAGCAAATAATTCAGAATAATCTGGAGTTTCAAAAGATGGAATTTCCATTAAACTATTTCCAACTGCCATTGCTGGTGTCATTAAATCAACCTGACCTTTCATGGCTTTTTTAATTAACATACTTACAGAAAGTAAACGGTTAATTTCATTTGTACCTTCATAGATACGTGCAATTCTAGCATCACGCCAACCACTTTCTATTGGAGTTTCTTCGCTAAAGCCCATTCCTCCAAAAATTTGAATTCCTTCATCTGTTACAAATTGTCCCATTTCAGAACCATACACTTTAAGCATGGCTGCTTCAATGGCAAATTCTTTTATTCCTTCTAATTCTGATTCTTGGTGTGATTTTCCTGAAGCGATTAATTCATCAATTCTATTTTGAATATCCTTTCCTGCTCTGTATGTACTACTTTCGGTAGCATAAACACGAGCAGCCATTTCACCAAATTTTTGTTTAATTGCACCAAATTGTGCTATTGGAGTTTTAAATTGTTTACGTTCATTGGCATATTTAATACTTTCGGTAATGGTTCTTCTACCTGCATCAATAATTGCAGCGGAAAGTTTTATACGTCCAATATTTAAAGCGTTTAAAGCAATTTTAAATCCTCTACCACGTTCTGCCAACATATTTTCTACAGGAATTTTGGTGTCTGTAAAGAATACTTGTCTTGTAGAAGACGATTTTATTCCTAATTTATGTTCTTCTTCGCCTAAAGAAACGCCATTTGGATTTTCAGGATCATATTCTAAGATAAAAGCAGTGATATTTTTATCATCTTCAATACGAGCAAAAACGATAAATGTACTTGCAAAACCAGCATTAGAAATCCACATTTTTTGACCGTTAATAAGGTAATGTTTACCATCATCAGATAATGTTGCGGTAGTTTTACCAGAGTTGGCATCACTACCAGCAGTTGGTTCTGTTAAGCAGTACGCACCAAATTTTTCTCCACTTGCTAATGCAGGAACGTATTTTTGTTTTTGTTCTTCTGTACCGTAAAGTACAATTGGCATTGTTCCAATACCTGTATGTGCTCCGTAAGCAGTAGAAAAAGAACCTGTTGCGCCAGAAATACGATCACAAACCAGTAAAGTAGAAACAAAACCCATTCCCATTCCTTCATATTTTTCTGGAACAGCGATACTTAAAAAGCCCATTTCACCAGCTTTTTTCATTATTTCTTCTGTTAAAGCGTAATTTTTTTTCTCGAATTCCGCTTTTTTTGGCCAAATTTCTTTATCAACAAATTCAATTACGCTATCACGCATCATTTGTTGTTCTTCGCTAAAGTCATCTACAGTAAAGATGTCTTCGCATTTGCTTTGTTTTACTAGGTATTCTCCACCTTTGATTGATTTATCCATATCTTTATTTTTATTAGAAAAGAGAGAATAGAAAATAGAAAAAAGATTTGTTTTATCTCAAATTCAATTTTTTAATCTATTAGGTAACTTCTCTTTATTACTTATTAATATTTTACTTTTACTCTCTGCTCTTTATTCTTTATTTAACCCATTTTGAAATCCCATTGTCATTCTTTGAAATTCTGATAATTTTTTTTCAAATAGGTTTAATTGTTCTGTGTTTATATAATTTCTATATTTTGATACCAATAATTGAGTTCCTAATTCAAAAGAAGATCCTAAAGAAATATCTAAAAAGTGCGAAAATGATTTATCAGTTCTTGAAGAACCTTCTGCAATATTTGAAGGAATAGAAATAGAACATCTATTCATTTGAGAGCTTAAATCGTATTTTTCGTGTTTAGGAAAATTTTGAAGAATATCAGAAATATCATTGCAAATTTCTAATCCAATTTTCCAGATTTTTAAATTTTTATAATTATGTCTTAATTTACCCATAATAAGATTATTTAGTTTTATTCTCTACTCTCTACTCTCTACTCTCTACTCTTTTCTCTCTACTCTTTACTCTTTTCTCTCTACTCTTTACTCTTTTCTCTATTCTTTTACTCTCTATTCTATTCTCTCTATTCTATTCTCTCTATTCTATTCTCTCTACTCTTTTCTCTCTATTCTATTCTCTCTATTCTATTCTATTCTCTCTACTCTTTTCTCTCTATTCTATTCTATTCTCTACTCTTTTCTCTTTTTTTATTTAAGCAGTTCATAAACGCCAGCAGCTCCTTGACCAGTACCAACGCACATGGTTACAATTCCGTATTTATTTTTACGTCTTCGCATTTCATTGAATAATTGCACAGATAATTTACTACCTGTACAGCCTAAAGGGTGTCCAAGAGCAATAGCACCTCCGTTTACATTAACAATATCAGGATTTAAACCTAATTCATCAATTACAGCTAATGATTGTGATGCAAAGGCTTCGTTAAGTTCAAATAAATCAATATCTTTAATTTTTAAACCTGCTCTTTTTAATGCTTTTGGAACTGCAGCAATAGGACCAATTCCCATTAAACTTGGCGGAACACCAGCAGCAGCATACGAAACCATTCTTGCAATAGGTTCAATATTTAATTCTTTTACCATTGCTTCACTCATCACCATTACAAAAGATGCTCCATCACTCATCTGAGAAGAGTTTCCTGCGGTTACACTTCCTCCAGCGGCAAAAACAGGACGTAATCTTGCTAATGCTTCTTTGCTTGTTCCTCTTCTAGGTCCTTCATCTTGTGAAACGGTATATGTTGTTGTTTGTTTTTTATTATTTCCGTCAAGGAAAATATGTTCTACTTCAATAGGTACAATATCCTCTTTAAACGTGCCATTATCTAAAGCTTTTAAAGCTTTCATGTGCGAATTGAAAGAAAATTCATCTTGTGCCTCACGAGAAATTTTATATTTTTGGGCTACAGCTTCTGCGGTTAGACCCATTCCCCAATAATAGTCTTCATGTCCTTCTTTTGCAGCTTTATAATTTGGAACAGCACGATAACCTCCCATTGGTATGTAACTCATACTTTCTACACCACCTGCAATAATACAATCTGCCATACCGCTTTCTACCTTGGCAACAGCCATACTGATGGTTTCAATACCTGAGGCACAATATCGGTTTACTGTAACACCAGGAACGCTTTCAATTTCTAATCCCATTAATGAAATTAATCTACCAATATTTAGCCCTTGTTCTGCTTCTGGCATAGCGTTACCAACAATCACATCATCAATACGTGATTTGTCTAATTGTGGTACATCTTTTAATAAATGTTCAATGGTTTCTGCAGCTAATTCGTCTGGACGTTTAAATCTAAACACACCTCTTGGTGCTTTTCCTACTGCTGTTCTGTATCCTGTTACTATGTATGCTGTTTTCATTCCTATCCCTAACCCTTTCCAAAGGAAAGGGGATTTTTTTTAAGATTATATTTATATTTTATTCATTAAATTATAATTTATTCCCGATAATAGTTCCTTCCCTTTGGGAAGGTTAGGATGGGAAGTTAATTACGTAATGGTTTTCCTGTTTTTAACGTATGCTGAATTCTCTCTAAAGTTTTACGTTCTGTAAATAAACTCATAATAGCTTCGCGTTCTAAATCTAATAGATATTGTTCTGTTACATAAGTTGGTTCAGATAAATCACCACCAGCCATTACATAACCTAATTTATTTGCTATTTTTCTATCGTGTTCGGAAGCGTATCTTCCTTGCATTAAGCTGTCAGTTCCAACCAGAAACATTCCTAGCGCTTGTTGCCCTAGTACTTTTACTTTTTGCGGAGCAGGTTGTGTGTAACCATCTTCTAACATCTGAATTGCATAGCGTTTTGCAGTTGCTATTTGACGATTTTCATTGACTACAACAATATCTTTTCCTTTTTGGTAAAAGCCCATATCAAAGGCTTCGTAAGCAGATGTTGCTACTTTTGCCATAGCAATATCAATAAAAGCATCACGTAATCTATTTAATTTAACATCATCTTTTTTCCAAAGGTCTGAAACTCTTTTGGTAAGTTCTTTAGTACCAGCTCCTGCAGGAATAATTCCAACACCAAATTCTACTAAACCAGTATAAGTTTCGGCTGCAGCAACTACTTTATCTACGTGCATACTCATTTCACACGCTCCTCCAAAGGTCATTCCTCTTGGAGTGATTAGCGTAGGAACGGATGAGTAACGTAAACGCATTACGGTATCTTGAAATATTTTTACACTCATAGCCAATTCGTCATAATCTTGTTCTACAGCCATCATGAGTGCCATAGCTAAATTTGCTCCAACCGAAAAGTTTGCTGCTTGATTTCCTAAAATTACGGCTTCGTATTCTTTTTCGGCTAAATCAATTCCCTTGTTAATGGCAGCCAAAACGCCACCACCTAAAGTATTCATTTTAGAACGAAATTCTATATTTAAAACACCATCGCCTAAATGTTGAATAGAGGCGTCACTATTTGCCCATATTTCTTTACTTTCTCTAATGTTATCTAAGATAATAAAGGCATCTTGACCAGGTATTTTTACATAATCTTTATCAGGAATTGAATAATAGTATTTTGCACCTTCTTTGATGGTATAGAAATTAGTTTTTCCAGAAGTAAGCATCTCTTTAACCCAAGAAGCTACTGTATATCCTTCTTTTTCCATCAATTTCATTCCTTTTTCAACACCAATAGCGTCCCAAATTTGAAATGGACCATGTTGCCATCCAAAACCTGCTCTTAGCGCATCGTCAATTCGGTAAAGTTCATCTGAAATTTCTGGAATTCTATTTTGAACATAAGCAAAAAGTGCTGTAAATGATTTGCGATAAAATTCTCCTGCTTTATCCATTCCATTTACAAGTAATTTAAATCTGTCCGTTACATTATCAATTGCTTTAGTCATTTCTAAAGTTGGAAACTTAACACGTTGTTTAGGTGTATATTCTAAAGTGTTTAAGTCTAAAGATAATATTTCTTTTTTTCCTTCGGCATTGACCGATTTTTTATAAAAACCTTGTTTTGTTTTTGAACCTAACCATTTATTTTCCATCATTTTATTGATGTAATCTGGAATTTCAAACAAGTGTTTCATTTCATCTTTTGGACAATTGTCTTTAACGCCATTTGCTGTATGTACCAAAGTATCTAACCCAACCACATCAATGGTTCTAAAAGTAGCCGATTTTGGTCTGCCTATAACAGGACCAGTTAATTTATCAACTTCATCAACGGTCATTCCAAGTTCTTTTACAACGTGAAATAAACTCATGATACCAAAAATCCCTATTCTATTTCCAATAAATGCAGGAGTATCTTTAGCTAAAACAGAAGTTTTTCCTAAGAATTTTTCACCGTACATCATTAAGAAATCGGTTACTTCTTGTTTACAGTTTGGTCCAGGAACAACCTCGAATAATTTTAAATATCGTGGAGGATTAAAAAAGTGGGTTACTGCAAAGTGTTTTTGAAAATCTTCACTGCGTCCTTTATTCATAAACGCAATTGGAATACCAGAGGTGTTTGAAGTGATTAATGTTCCTTCTTTTCTGTATTTTTCAATATTTTCAAAAACCTGTTGCTTAATATCTAAGCGTTCTACAACAACTTCAATAATCCAATCTGCTTCAGCTATTTTATGCAAATCGTCTTCTAAATTACCTGTTGTAATTCTCTTTGCAAATTTCTGATTATAAATAGGTGATGGTTTAGATTTTAACGATGCTTTTAAACTATCGTTTACTAATCTATTTCTTACCGATTTACTCTCAAGAGTTAAACCTTTTGCTTTTTCTTTATCGGTTAATTCACGTGGAATGATGTCTAACAATAAAACTTCTACACCAATATTGGCAAAATGACAAGCAATACCAGAACCCATAATTCCAGATCCTATAACTGCTACTTTTTTGATACTTCTTTTCATTTGGTTGTATTTATATTAAAGTAATTAACTTACTTTTTGTTTGTTATGATATATTTTTTTCTCTCCAATTAATTTATGAATGGTTTCAATCACATTTAAAAAACCTTCCATATCTTGATTACTCACGTTACTTTTTACGGTATTGTTAAATTGGATTACAGACTCTTTGGCTTGTTCTCTTTTTATTTTGCCAAAGGCGGTTAATTTAATGAGAACACTTCTACCATCATTGGGGTTTTTTTCTCTAAAAATGATACCTTTTTCTTCCATTGATTTTAATATTCTTGAAAGACTAGTAGATTCCATGCCCATTTTTGGACCTAAAGTAGTGGAAGGTGTACCATTTTCTGCATCAATATTAAGTACAACAAAACCCATAGCCATTGTGTAACCTTGATTCTGTGCTTGTTCATTATACATTTTAGAAACCAACTGCCAAGTGGCTCTTAAATTGTGATCTATGGTGTTTTCTTTTAACATCTGCACAAAGATATAAAAAAATACTATGCACGCATAGTATTTTTTAAATTAATTATGCGTGCATAGTAAAATAATTTTCAAAATACTGATTTAGAGTAGTATATAAAGTGTTAAAATATTAAAAATCTAAAAGTGGATTATAGTTTTTGAATAATAGTACTTTTTTAATTAGGATTACTTCTAAAATAATTCCTTGAATTATTTTGTTTTAATAACACACTAAATCATGCAAAAAATAAAAACCTCTAAAAAATCGGACGGATTAATTAGAGGTTTTAGAGGTGTCGATCGGATTCGAACCGATGTACACGGTGTTGCAGACCGTTGCCTAGCCTCTCGGCCACGACACCCTTTTTTGAGGGACTGCAAAGATAAATATTTTTTTTAATATGGAAGTAAAATATTTTATTTTTTTGATGGAAGCTTAATAACCAATTTCTAAGATTATAATGTAATGTGTGAATTATTTGTAAAGATAGAGGTTAGGGTTATAAACTATCTGCTCATTTCAATGGTAACCATTTGTACATCGCCTTCAATAGGAGGATTTATTTTTGAAACGCCAACAATGGCTTTATTTACTAAAGGAATTTCATTGTAAATTCTATCTAAAATTCTTTTTGCAACATGTTCTAAGAGTTTGGCTCTAATAGCCATTTCTTCTTTAACAATTTTGTTTAAATGTACATAATCTACCGTATCGTGCAAATTATCGCTTATAGCTGATTTTTGTAAATTAGCTTCAACCGTTAAATTAACATGGTAATCTGAGCCAATTTGTCCTTCTTCAATTAGGCATCCATGATAACCATATACTTTAATATCTTTTAATATAATTTTTCCCATGATTAATGTATAAATAAATCGAATAGATTACTTAATGAACGTGTAGATGCTTTGTAAAACTCTGTGTATTTACAATTATTACAAGTAACGGAAGTATATTTCTCAGTTTGTATATCAAATAATTTTGATAAAATTCCTCCTGTAGCTCTCATCTGTCCTACGGTATAATTTTTACCATTGCATTTTGGACAAGTGTAATTTTTATGTTGCATAATGATTGATTTTATTAGGCAAGATAATAAAATGTTTTGGAATTTATGAGTGTTTTTTATTTTTTTTATCGAAGTTGAAATAATTTGTCGTTAAAAGGTTTGTTAAATTATCAACAGTATTTTGATAGAGAATCGATTCCAGTTTAGTACTTTTGTGAACTAATAAAATACAATGTACATACCTTTTAAACAATTACCAGATTCGGCTAGAGTTTGGATATACCAATCTGATAAAACATTTACAAATTCTGAAATAGAACAAATTAGTGAATTGCTAACCTCTTTTTGCGATTCTTGGAACAATCACGGCGAAGGCTTAAAATCATCTTTTTTAATAAAATACCATCAATTTATTATTTTAGCAATAGATGAAAGTCATTATGAATCCTCTGGTTGCTCTATAGATTCATCCGTTCAGGTGATTAAAAAAATAGAAAATCAATTTGATGTTAATCTATTTGATAGAATGAAAACTGCTTTTAAAATAGAAGAACATATTAACTTGGTTTCATTAGCTGATTTTCAAAAATATGTGAATGAAGGTAAAATTAATTCCGATACCATTGTTTTTAATAATATGGTAAAAACAGTTGGTGAATTTAATTCAAATTGGGAAGTCAAAGCTAAAGATAGTTGGCATAAGCGATATTTTAATTAGACCTCACAGGTTAAAATTTTAACCACATAGATACATAGAAAACATAGTTTTATGAATTTTTTTCTTGTATCAATAGTTAAATTACAATAAAAAAGGAAAAAGGAAAGAAAAAATATTTTGTAATGAAAAATATCACAAAAACATATTTAGATGATTTAACTTATCGAGTGATAGGTGCAGCGATAGAAGTTCATAAGCAAATTGGACCTGGTTTGTTAGAAAGTGTTTATCATAAGTGTTTAAAAGAGGAGCTTAAGCAAAGAAAAATAAATTTTGTATCTGAAATGTCTGTACCTGTTTATTATAAAGGTGTTAAACTAAATTCCGAATTGAGGTGTGATTTATTTATTGAAAATATTCTGCCTGTAGAATTAAAAGCAACAGATGGAATATCATCAATTTTTGAAGCACAATTATTAACGTATATGAGATTGTTAAATGCTCCCAAAGGAATCTTAATAAATTTTAATGTAACGAATATTTTTAAAGAAGGTCAAAAAACTTTTGTAAATAAATTGTATAGAAATTTAAAAAATGAGTAAGTTTAAAAAGAATTATCTATGTGTTTCTATTGTGTCTATGTGTTAAAACAAAAAATATGTTAACTAAAAAAATTATCCTAATAACCTTTATTCTAATAACAAACTTGTTATTTAGTCAAGTAAATCCATTGCAAACAAAAGACAGTATTGCGCAGCAAAAATGGACGGACAGTATCATGCAACAAATGACAATAGACCAAAAAATAGGTCAGTTGTTTATGTTAGCAGCTTATACCAATAAAGATAAAAAACATACAGATTACATAGAATCCGTAATTAAAAAATATGAAATTGGTGGTTTAATCTTTATGCAAGGTACTCCAGAAGCACAAGTAAAATGGAATAATAAATACCAAAGTTTATCCAAAGTACCTTTAATGATTGGTTTTGATGGAGAATGGGGTTTAGATATGCGACTAAAAAAGACTTATCGTTTTCCTTGGAATATGACCTTAGGAGCAATACGAAATGACAGTTTAATTGAGCAATTTGGGAAACACTTAGGAGAGCAATGCAAGCGAATAGGTATTCACGTAAATTTTGCTCCAGTAGTTGATATTAATACCAATCCTAGAAATCCCATTATTGGAAACCGCTCTTTTGGCGAAAACAAATACAATGTTACTAATAAAGCCTTGGCATTTGCCAAAGGTATGCAAGGTGTTGGTGTGATGGCTTGTGCAAAGCATTTCCCTGGTCATGGAGATACCAGTACAGACTCTCATAAAACCTTACCAACTGTCCGTTTTTCAAAAGTGCGAATTGATTCGGTTGAATTATATCCATATAAACAATTGTTTAAAGAAGGAATTGGTTCCATTATGGCAGCTCATTTGAGTATTCCTAGTTTAGAACCCAATAAAAAGTTGCCAACTTCTTTATCTTATTCCGTTTTAACGGAATTATTAAAAGGTAAAATGAACTATAAAGGCTTAATTTTTACCGATGCCTTGAATATGAAAGGTGCGTCTGAATTTGTGGCAGATGATAAAGAATTCAGAAAGTTTAGCTTAAAAAATAAAAAAGGATTAATAGATTTAAAAGCATTGTATGCAGGGAATGATGTGTTGCTATTTTCAGAAGATGTAAAAGCAGCTATTGCGCAAATAAAAAATGCGTTAAAGCATCAATTTATTACAGAGGAACGAATTGATGAATCTGTTAGGAAAATATTAAATGCAAAGTATTGGTGTGGTTTAAACCATTATCAACCTATAAAAGAAGCAGGAATTGTAAACGATTTGAACACCCTTCAAGATGAGGTATTGCATGAAAAATTAATGGCAAATGCTATTACATTAATTAAAAATAAAAAAGCTATTTTTCCGATAAGAGATTTAGTTAAAAATAAAATAGCTTATGTGAAACTTGGAGATGCAGACAATCAAATTTTTGTTAATAGATTAAATGATTATGCACAAGTAGATGTAATTTCAGCCAAAACAACCAAAGAATTATTAAAGAAATTAGAATCTTATAATTTGGTGATTGTAGGTTTTCATAAATCCAATGCAAATCCTTGGAAAAGCTATGAGTTTTCTAAAAATGACCTCATAAGATTAAAAAAACTTGCAAAAGAAAAAACAATTATTTTAGATGTGTTTGCAAGTCCATATGCTTTATTATCTATTAAAAATTTTAAAGATATAGAAGCCGTTTTGGTATCGTACCAAAATTCAATTATATCACAAGATTTATCTGCTCAGATAATCTTTGGAGCTTTAGGATGTAAAGGAAAATTACCTGTAAATATTAATAAAGAATTTAAAGAAGGTTTTGGTTTACGTTCTGCTAATTTAAAACGTTTAGGTTTTGGTTTACCAGAATCAGTTGGAATGAGCACTCAAAAATTAAATTTTATTGATACCATTGCAGCAAAAGTACTAGATAAAAAAATGGCGCCAGGAATGCACGTTTTGGTTGCACGAAATGGAAAAATTATTTATAGAAAAAGTTATGGTTATTTTACCGATAAAAAGAAAATTAAAGTTTCAAATAACAGCATTTATGATTTGGCATCGGTAACCAAAATTTTAGGAGGAACTTCTATGATAATGAAAGCCAATGAAGAAGGCTTATTTAAAATTGATGATAATTTAGGAGATTTAATGCCTCGATTAAAAGGAAGTAATAAAGATACTGTTACCGTAAAAGAAGCCTTATCGCATTTTGGAAAATTAAAACCATGGATTCCTTTTTATTTAGAAACAATTGATTCAGTTACTAAAAAACCATTAGCAAAATATTATCAAAAAATAAAATCAGCTAAATTTAATATTGAAGTAGCAAAAGATTTATTTTTAAAGACAGATTATAAAGATACTATTTATCAAGAAATTGTTGATGCTCCTCAAAGAGAAAAATTGGCTTATAAATACAGTGGTTTTCCATTTTATTTATTTAAAGAATACTTAGAACGCAAATATCATAAAGCATTAAATAAGTTAGATGATTCTTTGTTTTACAAACCATTAGGAGCAAGAACTTTAGGCTTTAGACCATTAGATAGGTTTAATAAAAATTTAATTGTTCCTACAGAGAAAGATGATTATTACAGACATCAATTATTGCAAGGTTATGTGCACGATATGGGAGCAGCAATGCTAAACGGTGTAAATGGAAACGCTGGTTTGTTTGGAAATTCGTTAGATATTGCTAAGATGATGCAAATGTATTTACAAAAAGGATATTATGGTGGTAAACACTATTTAAAACCACAAACTATTGATAAATTTAATACAGCGTATTATAAAGACAAGGACGTAAGGAGAGGTTTGGGCTTTGATAAACCACAAATTAATAAAGAAGAATTAGCAACCTGTGATTGTGTTTCCATGCAAAGTTTTGGGCATAGTGGCTTTACTGGAACCTATGTTTGGGCTGACCCAGAAAGTGGTTTGGTATATGTGTTTTTATCGAATAGAGTGTATCCTTCAATGAGTAATTCTGGTTTGGTGAAACAAGATATAAGAACCAAAGTACAGCAAATTATCCAAGATGCTATTGTGGAGTAAAAGGCATTTTTTGATTTTTATTTACAACGAATTTAAAGAGATTATAAACATATTTAAAACTATTCTTTTATAATTGTTTTTTATTCTTAACTTTACGTTAAATTAAATTAATCCCTCTTAGTTATGAAAAATTATATTTATATTTTAGTAATTGTTTTGTTTTCTTGCAAAACACATATTATTGAACCAGAACGGACTTATATTCCTGATAATAAACATGGAGAACGATTAAAAAAACCTCCAGTTTATTCCAAAACTAATCTTTATTTTATAAGACATGCAGAAGAAGATGGGAATGCAGTTCCAAATCCACATTTAAGCGCAAGTGGTAAAAAAAGAGTAAAATTGCTAGAACGGTATTTTTCACATAAAAAACTCGATACCATTTTTACTACAAATCTTAACAGAACTTTTGAAACTGCTAAAGGAATTGCTACCTTTCAAGGTGTTCCAATTGTTTATTATGACCCTTTTAAAATGAGTTTTAAGGCATTTTTTAAAAAACATAAAAAAAGTAATTCTTTAATTATAGGACATAGCAATACTACTCCAAATTTTGTAAATGGAATTATAGGCTATCCAAAATACTCACAAATGATGGAGGATAATTATTCAGATATTTATAGAATTTCTGTTGATGGTAATAACTATGTTTATGATGAATTAACCACCATTGAAAAAGAAATTCAAAAAATGGAAGATGCCAAATTATCACCAAAAGAGCTTAAAAAAGTACTAAAGGAGCGTAAGAGAAAGCAAAAAGAAAAAGAATAGTGAAAAAAAAAGAGACCATCAACTTAATGACAATCCCTTTCAAAAAAAACTACAACTTACTTTCTCTTTTACATTTTTATAAACTTAGTATTTAAAGTTTTTCCGTTTTCTAATTTGACTTTTATGAAAATGACATTTCCAATGGCAATATTATTTAGATTAATTGGTTGGTTGTTTGTGCTATTGTATAATTGTTTGCCTAAAATATCATAAAGTTGTATTCCTGTAATAAGACTTCCTTTTTGAGTTTTTACATTTAAAATGGAATTATTCTGACTAACAATCAAGCTTTCGTTATTAATTAAATTATCTTCAATACCTAAAGCATTTCGACTAAAAATAAGTTCAAATCTTTGATTAATATCTCCTACGGTATTATTTGTAAAAAAATAAGCACCGTTTTTAAGATTGTGAGTAATGTTTAGTTCTAAATCATGTAAAAAAACATCGGTATTTGTTAAATTTTCAAGATGATCAATTTCAATAATAAATGAATTGTAATTTGCGTCATTATGGTTAAAACCTAAAGGGATAATTGTATCATCATTTGTAAGTATTCCTCTTGTTTGAATGGCTAATTTCTCAGTATCAACTCCAACTCCTTTTGAATAAAACGAAATAGCACTTCCACTATCAAAGCGAGTAGCATCGTATTGCGCATCAATACCATCCGTACAAATAGGATTAAAACCAATGAGTATTTGGCTATTAATACCTGTATTATTAATGCTTAAATTTAACCAGATTTTATCTAGTTGCTCATCAACAGGTCTTAAAAATTGATTGTTTTGATCTTTAACACGTTGAGAGTTTTTAAAAGTTAATTGCGGATTTGGTGCGCCACTATTGCCAACTACAAAAAATCCTTGACCACTTGCTATATAGGTTGGAGCAGGAGCAGCCGCATTTCCAGAAGTGTAACCTGTGCTGTTATAAATAGCGTAATCATCTACCCAAACACCAGTGTTTTCTGCGTGTTCATGCGTCCAGAAATAGAAGGCATTTGCTCTTGGATTGTCCGTAAATAATGTTGCTGTGGTAATTGCAGAAGGATATGGATTTCCAACCAATTCATTGTCATCATCAGTTCCTCCAGCGTTATAAGTGATGTTATGTGTAATATCTCCAGTATTATATTTACCATGAAATATAGTTTCGCCAACAAAGGAAGTAGGTGTTCCTGTGGTAGGATAATTAAATGTAACAGGATTTGGAGGTCTTACTATATATCCTTTTCCAGAAATCATTAAATCACTGGTATTGGCAGTTGTCCATATTTGGTTAGCTCCATCAAAACTAAAAGTTCTGTTAGTCTGTGCCCAAGGGTTAAATACATTGATATACGCATTTTGTACAGGTGAAGAAAAATAAGTGTAACGCGCATCTGTTAATGGATTGGTATTTATTTTTGTGGAATAAGAACCAGTTCCAGTAATGGTAGCATTTGCATTAGATTGTACAAAAGAAGCTTGATTTTCAAGAATAATATTCCCATTATTGATTAAATCATCTGTTAAGTTGAGGTATTTTCCACCTTGAACAGTTACAGTATTCCCTGAATTAATTTTACAAATACACATATCTAAACCAGCAGTATCTGCAAGGTAATTTCCATTAAATTCTACTATAGAAGATGCTGTTGGTATTCCGTTAGACCAAGTTGATCCATTCCATACTGTTTTTGAAGCGCAATTATTATCATAAGCAAAAATATTGTAATAATCTGCAATATCACTTCCGTTTTCAAACAGGCGAATATACAGTGTTTGGTTTGGAGTTTGACCTGTAAGACTTATTTTTGCAAAATTACCATTACCTGAATTATCATCACAAGCAATTTCAGTAAACGAACCACAAGATCCAGAAAAAACTTGTAAAACAGTATCGTTTAGTGTAGAGCCGTTTGCTTGCGAGGTTTCAATGCTTAGTTTACCAGAACTTGGTACTTGAACCGTAAACCAAACGTCTTCACCAGAACCTAAAATTCCGCAAGTATTATTAGGAACGGCAGAAGCACTGGCTGTTGCTCCAAAAAGCGTTTTAGTTTCTAAAAATTCATCATAAATTCCCACGCTTAGATTTAAGGCGTCTGTACAATGGTCATTTGTGGCGGTTTCAAAAACTTGTACTTTAAAGGCTCCGGTTCTTGTGTTAATATCTCTATTGGAGACTCTTAAAATATAAGAAGTTCCTGATACTAGATTGTAAAATGTCCCAAAATAAAAATTAAAACAATTAATTTCCGTTCCGCTACAGGTGTCAAAAAGGGTATAGAAGTCGTTACCACTTCCATCTGTTATTTTAAGGTTTCCATCTACAGGCATTGTAAAAGAGTACCACTGGTCAATGTAGGTGTGAGATGTGTTTTCACAAGTTGAAGAAGCTCCGTTATCGGTACAAGCATTGGTGTCTATGTTGATAGTTGTTGTAGATGTAGTTGTAATACTGATGTTTTCGGCACTGGAACAAATATCGTTTGAAGGAGTTTGAAAAGCTTGTACTTTAAAAGCTCCGGTTCTTGCGTTAATATCTCTATTGGAAACTCTTAAAATATAAGAAGAACCAGCTGTTAGATTATAAAATGTTCCTTTATAAAAATTAAAACAATCAATTTCCGTTCCGTTACAGGTGTCAAAAAGTGTATAGAAGTCGTTACTACTTCCATCTGTTATTTTAAGGTTTCCATCTACGGGCATTGTAAAAGAGTACCATTGGTCAATGTAGGTATGAGACGTGTTTTCACAAGTTGAAGAAGCACCGCTATTGGTACAAGCATTGGTATCTAAGTTAACAGTTGTTGTAGATGTAGTTGTAATACTGATATTTTCGGCACTGGAACAAATATTGTTTGGAGGAGTTTGAAAAGCTTGTACTTTAAAAGTTCCGGTTCTAGTTTGATAATCTCTGTTAGAAACTCTTAAAATATAAGAAGATCCTGATACCAGATTATAAAATGTTCCTTTATAAAAATTAAAACAATCGATTTCCGTTCCGCTACAGGTGTCAAAAAGTGTATAGAAATCGTTACCACTTCCATTTGTTATTTTAAGGTTTCCGTTTACAGGCATTGTAAAAGAGTACCATTGATCAATATGGGTGTAAGATGTGTTTTCGCAAGTTGAAGAAGCACCGCTATTGGTACAAGCATTGGTATCTAAGTTAAAAGTTGTTGTAGATGTAGTTGTAATACTGATGTTTTCGGCACTGGAACAAATATTGTTTGGAGGAGTTTGAAAAGCTTGTACTTTAAAAGTTCCTGTTCTAGTTTGGGAATTTCTGTTAGAAACTCTTAAAATATAAGAAGTTCCTGATACTAGATTGTAAAATGTTCCTAAATAAAGATTAAAGCAATCAATTTCCGTTCCGTTACAAGCATCAAAAAGAGTATAGACATCGTTATTGGTTCCGTTGGTTATTTTAAGGTTTCCATTTACAGGCATTGTAAAGGAGTAGTATTGGTCAATATAAGTATAAGTAGTATTTTCACAAGTACTAATTTCACCACTATCTGTACACGCATTGGTGTCTATGTTGACAGTTGTTGTAGCATTTGTAGTTACAGTAAGTGATTCTGCACCAACACAATTATCATTAACAGGAGATGCAAATAAAGTAAAACTAGTAAGTAACTAAAGTTTCGCA
>Ga0256840_1002369_pt1 | contig 16689 bp, 19 predicted proteins | sample 355202metaG_FD_185969 | JGI IMG/M metagenome (GOLD analysis project Ga0256840, IMG submission 185969) | Hydrothermal vent microbial communities from Mid Atlantic Ridge, Atlantic Ocean - 355-202 | ecosystem: Environmental > Aquatic > Marine > Hydrothermal vents | place: Atlantic Ocean: Mid... | reverse complement strand
ATACTTACGCATATTTTTAAACAAAAGGACATATAAACATGAAAAAACTTACAGTTTTATCAATCGTAGCAGCATCACTTCTATTAGTAGGATGTGGAGATTCAGCAACAGGTGCAGAAGCAAAAGCAGCATCAGAGACTAAAGTAGAAGCTCCAGCAGTTGAGACTAAAACAGTAGAAGCAGAAGCTAAAGAAGCAGTAGTTGAAAAAGCAACTGAAGTAAAAGATGCAGTTGCAGAAAAAGCTACAGCAGCTACAGCAGCCGTAGCAGCAACAGCAACAGCAGCAGTAGAGAGTACAAAAGAAGCAGCATCTGCAGTAGCAGAAAAAGCTACAGAAGTAAAAGATGCAGCAAAAGACGCAGTAGCAGCAGCTACAGGTCCTGATGGTAAAGCACTTTTTGCTAAATGTGCTGGTTGTCACGGTGCAGACGCTAAAACAGCTGCGCTTGGTAAATCTGCAGTTATCGCTGGTCAATCAGCAGCAGATTTAGAGACTAAAATTGCTGCTTATAAAGCTGGTACTCGTGATGTAGCTGGTATGGGTGCATTAATGAAAGGTCAAGTTGCTGCTTACAGTGACGAAGACATTAAAGCAGTTGCTGCATATATTGCTGGATTGTAATCATTTTTTCTTAAAATCATGTTTTTACCTTTACGGGTAGAGACATGGCTCTACCCCTACAGATATAAAATCTTATCTTATAAAAAAATCTTCTTTTCTATCACTTTGTAAATCCAACTTTATCGGTATCATTTTTACAGTTTGGTTTTTTTCTAAAAGAGTTATTTCACTTGTCGTGACTATCATCCCATCTGCTTTTTCCATTGGTGAGACCATCCCTGGTTTTTGATTACTTAGTGGTGTAAATGAGTCTCCCTCCCATGCTCCTAAAATAACGGTGTTTTTTCCTGCTCTAAACTTATGTTCTTTTCTCATTTTTGTTGTAATGAGTCCATGATAAAAACTTTTGGTTCCCGATAATTTCGCAATGGTTGGTTTTACAAACATTTCAAAGTTTACCATGGCTGCTAGTGGGTTTCCTGGGAGGTTAACTACAAAACAGCTGTCAAGTTTTCCAAAGGTGGTTGGTTTCCCTGGTTTTATGTTGATTCCAGAGAAAAAAGTCTCCATTCCCAGTTCTGTAAAAGCTTGTTTAGTAAAGTCTTTGTCCCCCACTGAAACCCCACCAGAAGTTAAAATAAGGTCAGCATCTTTGGCATTGAGTACAGCAGATTTAAGAGACTCTAAACTGTCACCAGAAGAGGCAATGTAACTTACATCACAGCCCAACTCTTTGGATCGGGCATAAAACATGGGTGCATTTGAGTTGTAGAGCTGATGTTGTTCTATACGCTCATAGTGGGCTTTTAGCTCTTCGCCTGTGCTGAAAATGACCACCTTAGGTTTTCGATAGACTTCAATGTGGGTAATACCTTGTGAGGTTAGCAGTGCCAAGGTGTAGGCTGTTACTTTGGTATGGGCGAAGAGAAAAGGGGTTCCACTTTTAATGTCTTCACCCTTCCATCGTATCATGGCATTTTCTCTAATGTTTTTTGGAAGCTTTATTCCTGTAGCTGTTGCTTCTACATCTTCTATGGGAACAATGGCTTCACAGGAATCAGAGGTGGGAGCCCCTGTCATGATTTTAACGACTTCTCCTTCTTCAAAAATATCTTCTGGTTTATCTCCGGCATAAATTATCTCTTTTACTTTAACTTCTTTTCCTGCATCGCAAAGTTTAACAGCATAACCATCCATGGCTGAGTTGTCAAAACGTGGTAGATCAAAAGATGCTTGATAATCTTTTGCAACAATGGAGCCAAGACTCTCCTCAATGGGAATAATATGTCTGCTTTTTTGTGTCACTTTACTATAAATAATCTCTAATGCGTCATCAATGCTAATCATCTCTTCTACTTTCTTATTTTATGGAAATATTATAGTATAATTCATACAAAAAAAGTAGATGAATATCAATCTACTAAAGGATTTAGAGATGTTTGGAGAATTTGAGGAGATGATTTTATATCATGCCATTTTAATTAAAGCAATGTTAGGTCTAATACTTATAGGGATAATAATTCCTTTTTTAACCACAGACTGTGCAAAGAGCATACGTCGCACACGTATTTATATGTTTTTTTCTCATGGCTTACTTACCATGATAGCTTTTTCAGGATTAACAGCAATGATTTTTGCTCAAATGAGTTTATCCCTAAATATGATACTTATGATTGCACTCTTTTTTGTAATGATTATGTTGGAAGTCTTTAAGTATAAAAAGATTTTAAAAGGTGTTATAGATAAAGAGAGTTGTACTAAAAAGGCAAGAGTTTCTGCTGTTGTTTTTGGGCTTATAAATATGGCTATTATTGCAGGAATGGTGGTCTATATGGTGATGCAAAAGAATGCAGTACCTGTATCATAAAGAGGCTGGAGATTCCTCTCTTACTTTAAAAGGTGATGCTCATCGTTATATTTTTAAGGTACGTCGTCATCGTGAGGGTGAGGTGATTGCTTTACGTAATCTTGATGATAGTACGGTTTATTTTTATAAAATAAGTTCTCTCGATAAAAAAGAGGCTCAGTTACTTTTAGAAAAATCAGAAGTTTTATCTATAAAAGCAAAGAAAAGTTTGCATATTGCTTGGTGTGTGATTGACCCTAAGAGTGTGGAAAAAGTTTTACCTACTTTAAACGAGATGGGTGTGGAAGCTATCACTTTTATCTACTGTTCTCGTTCGCAAAAAAGTTTTAAGCCTGACTTTAAACGTTTAGAGAAGATTTTATTGAACTCTTCTCAGCAGTGTGGACGAAGTTCTCTAATGAAGCTCTCTATGTGTGCTTCGCTAGAGGAGTTCTTGTTGGATAATCCCGATGCTGTAATGATGAATTTTTCCGAACAGAAGTTAAATAATACTTCAGCTGTCTCAACCATGGTTATTGGTTGCGAGGGTGGATTTACTTCCAAAGAGGTGGCATTATTTAACTCTGAAAATATCATGGGTTTGGATACACCTCTTATTTTAAAGAGTGAATCAGCCGTTTGTGCTGTCGCTTCTAAGTTGTTGTTGTAACCTAAATCATAGCGACAAATGGTTAAAATACCTCTAATTTAAATTAGAGGTATTCCCCATGATATTAACACTTTTAGTTCTTCTTACCATTCTTTTTGTCTCTATTGAGTTACAGAAATATTTTAAAATCCCCTCACCGATTACGCTGATAGGATTGAGTTACTCTTTTTATTATATGTTCCCCAATATGGTACTTTTTTCTGAGGCTACCTTTGCTGACTTGGTGCTGTTTCTCATTCCTATTTTGATTGCTGCTGATGCTTTGCAGTTAAAGTTAGAAGAGTTAAAGAAAAATGCCATTAGCCTTCTCTACTTGGCTGTACTTTCCGTGGCTATTTCTATCGCTTTTGGTATCTATGCTGCCAATACCTTTTTTGCAGAGTATGCCCTCTCTACAGGGGCAATTATTGCTCTGTTCGCGATGGTTTTAGCGACCGACCCTGTTTCCGTAGTTTCGGTATTTTCTAGTTTTAAAGTGCCTCATAAGTTGGCAATATTGGCAGAGGGTGAGTCACTTTTTAATGATGCAACAGCATTGATTATATTTATGTTTATCGCGATACCAATGATGAACGGGGTTGAGATAGGGGCGATGGATATTGTTATGGTAAGTGCTAAAGTTATTGCTGTTTCTGTAGTTATTGGGCTTCTGGTTGGTTTTATTGGGATTTTCATTATGCGTTTGACTTCTGACCCTATGAGTGAGTTGGTGGTTATTTTATTGACAGCTTATGGTTCATTTGAAGTGGCTGAACATTTCCATATGGCTGGACTACTTGCTGTTATTGTCTCTATTATAACCTTGAACACTGTAACCCAAAAATCATTTGATGAAAAAGCTAAAAAAGTAAAAAAAGCTAGAAATATTGTTAACCGTGCCAATAAAAACAAAAAGATTTTTTCAACAGGCTTTATGAGTGGAATTACACGTAAGTTAAGCTCAGAGGTGAGCGATATAGAACGACACAAACAGAACTTGAACTATGTGGCTGTTTTGGCTCTTCTTGCAAACACTTTTTTGTTTATGTCTATGGCAAGTATTGTTCATATAGATTTATTGTTAAAGTACCAAACCGAGATTTTGTTAATGTTTATGATTACGACACTTATTCGAGCTTTTATGATGGGAACATTTGGAATAGTTTCAAACATGACTAAAAAGATGACAGACATTGGTGTACGTTGGTGGTCAGTTCTATTGTTTGCAGGGATTAAAGGTGGACTTTCTATTGTTATGTTGCAGATGTTACCAGCAGGGTTTGAACATAAAGAGATGTTTGATGCCATTGTGATTGGGGTGATTTTACTCTCTACCTTTGTTTATGCAACTGTTTTGGTTGGGATTATTTTGTTGAATAAGAAGAGTTTTGATGAGGAAGTTGCACGGGAGGTGCATTAATACAATGTGACATGTAGGTCGGGTTGCCCTCATCCCGACATGAATTCGCATAGCAAAATGTTTGATGGTTCAATGGATAATTGTATACTGATTAATTTTCTTTTATTGAATTTTTATTTTATGCATATTTGTGTCGGGATGAGGGCAACCCGACCTACAAACGGTTAAAACCGTTTGATATATGCATGACAATAAGGTTTACTCCCTTTACGTTCATAATAGTCTTGATGATACTCTTCTGCTTTATAAAATGTCTCTTTATTTAAAATTTTCGTAGCAATTTTTAGACCTTTATCTTCCAATATCTTAATAAGCTTTTTAATGGTTTTTTTCTCCTCTTCGTTCTCTACAAAAATAGCAGACAAATATTGAGAGCCAATATCTGGCCCTTGACCATTGGTTTGGGTGGGGTCGTGGATTTCAAAAAAAGCTTTGGCGATGGCTTCGTAGGATGTTTTACTTGCGTCGTAAACAACTTCAACAGTTTCTAAATGACCTGTATCTTTACGAACAACATCATCATAAGAGGGGTTTTTTACTTTTCCACCCATAAAACCAGAACTAACTTCTTGTACCCCCTCAAGTGCTTCTAAATGATACTCTACACCCCAAAAACATCCACCTGCAAAATAAGCCTTCTTTATAGAAGTTGATGGTGTCGTTGTACTGTTATTCTCTTTTTTATCAAAATTTAAAGAGATGGAGTTGACACAGTGACGTACATTTTTTTTCGTCATCCCTTCACCTTTAAAAACATGACCCAAGTGGGCATCACATTTGGCACAGAGTATTTCGGTTCTTCTTCCATCGGCATCTTTTTTCTCTTTGATGGCACCCTCTATGGCATCGTCAAAACTGGGCCAACCACAGTGGGAGTTAAATTTGTCATTTGAGTTGTAGAGAGGCGTATTACAAACTTTACAAGTGTAAACGCCATTTTCTTTATGGTTGGTAAATTTACCTGTAAAGGCACGCTCTGTTCCTTTGTCCACAATGACATGACGCTCTTGTTGCGTTAGGTTTTTTAGAGTTGTTGTCCATGGTTTTTGTTCTTCAGCTGTTAGGTTGCTAACAAACATAATGCTCAATAGTAATAAAAATTTTTTCATAAAAAAATCCTTTTTAGTTTACTTATAGCAGATTCTATCTGAGTTTTGTGTAATCTATATGGAGTATTAAGGTCACGCAAGAAGTTTATAAAAAATTTTCGATATAATTCGCCCATAAAATTGTTGTCTCACCTTGGAGTGTTGCAACGACACCTAATATATATTAGGGAAGAGCAAAATGCTAGAATGGGTTTGTTGCCCATCACCAATTAAACTAAAAGGTTCCAAAATGAGAAAAGATATACACCCAGACTATAAAGAGTGTTCAGTAACATGTGCTTGTGGTAACACATTTGAAGTTAGAACAAACAAAGAGGCAATGACCATCGATATTTGTAACGAGTGTCACCCATTCTTTACAGGTTCAGAAAAAATTGTTGATGCTGCTGGTAGAATTGACAAATTTAAGAAAAAATACAACCTTTAATGGTTACATAGGGGCGACCTCTGTGTCTGCCCTTTGCTATATATTTTAAAAATATGCTTACATTTATCCCCACCCCCATTGGAAACCCCCAAGACATTACCATTCGAGCTTTAAGAGCGTTTGAAAAAGCAACACTGTTTTTATGTGAAGATACCCGTGAGACCAAGAGACTGTTACGCATTTTAGAAGAGCGTTTTGATTTTGTTTTCCCTGAGGTTGAATTTTTATCTTTTCATGAACATAATGGTGCAGAGAGACTTCTTGAAGTTGCAGAACGCTTAAAAGATGAAGCTGTGGTTTATGTAAGTGATGCTGGTATGCCAATTATCTCTGATCCAGGGCAGATTTTAGTAGCCTATTGTCAAGAGAATGCTTTAGATTATGATGTCCTTCCTGGTGCTTCGGCCGTGACTACAGCCTATGCAGCTTCTGGTTTTAAAGAGGGTGCCTTTCTTTTTTATGGTTTTTTACCTCAAAAAGGAAGTGAACGCTCTACAGCACTTATTAAAGTGATGAATGGTTCTGATAATGTGGTCTTGTATGAGGCTCCACATAGAATAGAAAAACTCATTGTTGAAATAGCAAAGATAGATGAAAATAGAGAAGTTTTTTTTGCCAAAGAGCTGAGTAAGAAGTTTCAGAACTATTATCGTGCGTCAGCCAAAGATCTTTTAGTTCAGTTTGAAACGATTAACACCAAAGGTGAATGGGTTGTTGTTATAGCAGCCAAAAAAGAGGAAGCAAAAGTACTCTATATGGAAGATATTTTAGCCTTTGATATGCAACCCAAAGTTAAAGCAAAACTTTTAGCAAAAATCACAGATAAAAACGTTAAAGATTGGTACCAAGAGCTTATTTCTTAAGAGTTTCTCTCTCTGTTGGGCAGCCTCTTCTGCTTATGGATGAAACACAGCAAATTTTTGATAAAATCCTTTTTATGATTATATATGGAAAACAAGTCTGCTTACATGCTTTGCAAGAGCATGAATCAGCCATTAAAACAGTTTATATTGCAAAAAGAGGGATTTTACCTCAGAAACTTTTTGAAGCCTACAAGCCACGTATTAAATTTTTAGAAGAAAAATGGGCTCAAAAAATGAGTAAAAGTGGGAATCATCAAGGTATCTTAGTAGAGATGGAAGAGTTTAAGCAGAGTGATTTAAGTACTTTGAAAAAAGAGCGTTTTATTGTTGTTCTGGATATGCTTACGGATTCTGGAAATATTGGAGCCATTGTACGTTCTGCTTATGCTTTGGGTGCCGATGGTATTATTGCAACAGGGGTGAAAACACTTAACTTCTCTTCGATGGTGCGTACAAGTTCGGGTGCATTGCTGAACATGCCTTTTGTCATTATCCCCAATATCGGTGATGTCTTAAATGAGTTGAAACAAGTAGGGTTTCAACTCTATGGAGCCTCTTCTGATGGAGAGAATATTAACGATTGTCAATTTACTGATAAAAAAGTATTGGTTCTTGGTTCAGAAGGAGAAGGGCTTTCAAAAAAAGCAATATCCAAAATAGATGAACTGGTATCGATAGAGATGAAACATGAGTTTGATTCACTAAATGTTAGTGCTGCAGCTTCAATATTGATACATAGGATGAGAAATGCAACTTAATGAATTAATAGAGCAAGAGGGTCTTAGTAATATTAGTTTGAAGACAACCATCTCTCAAGATAATTTAAGGTATTTGGGAGATGAAGATTTTGAAAAGCTAACACGTGTTAAATCCTTAGGATTTTTGTTAATCTTAGAACGAGAGTATAAAGATTTAGAGCTTTTAGATTTGAGAGAAAATATTAAGCTTTTTTTTAAAGATTATCAGCCTGATGTTGCTAATGTTATTGTGATGAAAAAAGAGCCAATAACTTCTTCCGGGGACGGGTTCTCTTTTTTTAAATGGTTTATCATTTTAGGCATACTTTTTGCTGCTTGGTACCTTTATACTCAAGGGAATTTGGACAATTTATTAAAAAATATTGAGAGTAAAGAGAATGCTTTTGATGACACAAAATCTCTAGAGAGTAATATAAGTTCACAAGAGGCAGAAAAAGTTTCTATTACAGCAGATGTGAAACAACCGGTTACAATAGAAGTTCCGGTTGCTCCAACAATAGAAAAAACCATTCTTTTATCATCTGATGACAATGTTACAGATAACAGTTCAATAAAAACGAATGCTACAGAGCAGGTTGTTGCAACTGGTATGAACACAGATGTTTCAAACGATCAAACAAATCAATCTCTGATGATAAATAGCGAAGAGAATCTTGATGTGGAAAACAATACAAGTGCAGTGCTTATCTCAACCATAACCATTAATCCTACTAGAGGTATGTTGTGGTTTGGATTTATCAATGTAGATACGAAGCAACGAAAAGAGTTTATGAAAAAAGTTTCAACACCATTTGATATTCAAGGTGGTCGTTGGTTATTGGTAACAGGACATGGATTTGTAGATGTTGTTTCTGAACTAAAAACTATAGAAGTAGCCGATAGAGTGAAACACTACTTTTACATAGACAGCAAAGAGATTAGAGAACTGAGCAAACAAGAGTTTAGAGATATGAATGGAAAACGTGGTTGGTAAACCTAAATACTAAATCTGAGACGATAGTCGAAGCTTTACAGAAAATCATTTAGTGATTTATCTGCATCGCCTTTTAAGTCAGAAGTGAGAGGAATTGAAAATGGGCTTTGCCTATTTTTAAGGAGAAAAGAATAATAATAAATAAAAAAGAGGATAGTTAATGTTTGATGAGATTCAATTTGAAAAGATAAATAGATTACCAAAGTATATTTTTGCTGAGATCAATGATCTAAAAATGGCAGCAAGACGCAATGGTGAAGATATTATAGATTTTTCTATGGGGAACCCTGATGCCAGAACACCTCAACCGATTATAGATAAGCTTTGTGAAACAGCCAACCGTGACAAAACACATGGGTACAGTGCCAGTAAAGGGATTTATAAACTTCGACTTGCTATGAGCAAATGGTACAAAAGAAAGTACAATGTGGAACTTGACCCCAATACAGAAGTGGTAGCAACCATGGGAAGTAAGGAGGGGTATGTTCACTTGGTTCAAGCCATCTCCAATCCTGGTGATGTGGCGATTGTTCCAGACCCTACCTATCCGATTCATTCACAAGCGTTTATACTTGCAGGTGCAAACGTGGAGAAGATGGAGTTGATTTTTAATGAAGATACATTTGAGGTGGATGAAGACCGATTTATAGCAGATGTAAAAGAAGCGTTAGACAACTCTTTACCACGTGCAAAATTTTTGATTTTGAATTTTCCTCATAACCCAACAACGGCTACTGTAACTCCTGATTTTTATAAAAGAATTGTGGCTTTAGCAAAAGAGGAGCGATTTTATATTATCTCTGATATTGCTTATGCAGACATTACTTTTGATGGGTATAAAACACCGTCTATTCTTGAAGTAGAGGGAGCTAAAGATGTTGCTGTTGAAGCCTATACTCTCTCAAAGTCTTACAACATGGCAGGTTGGCGTGTTGGGTTTGTGGTGGGTAACAAAAAGCTTATTGGCGCATTACAAAGTATTAAGTCTTGGTTAGATTATGGTATGTTTACACCAATTCAAGTAGCAGCTACAGTAGCACTAGATGAGCATAATTATATCCCTGATAAAGAGATTATTCCTCGTTACTTAAAACGTAGAGATGTGATGTTAGAAGCGTTTGCCAATGCAGGTTGGAAAATGGGTAAACCCAATGCTTCCATGTTTATTTGGGGAAAAATCCCTGAAATCTGTCAATCTATGGGAAGTTTAGAGTTCTCTAAAAGATTGTTGGTAGAAGCTGGTGTGGCTGTAAGCCCAGGAGTTGGTTTTGGTAAATATGGTGACAACTATGTACGTATTGCACTTATTGAGAATGAAAATAGAATTCGTCAAGCAGCAAGAAACATTAAAAAATTCTTGAAAATTGTAGAAGCTGAGAAAGCAAAGATATAAGGAAATAGATATGGTAAAAATAGGAATACTTGGTGTAGGAACAGTAGGAAGTGCTGTTGCCAATATTTTGGAGAGCAATGCAGATATTATAGAAGCCCGAGCTGGTAAAAAAATAGTTGTAAAGCATGGCGTGGTTAAAAATATGGCTAAAGATAGAGGGCTAAAGATTACTCTATCAGACGACCCGATGGATATTGTAAATGACCCTGAAATAGACATTGTAGTAGAGCTTATGGGAGGGGTTGAAGAGCCTTATGCCTTAGTCAAGAAAGCGTTAGAAAATGGAAAAGCTGTGGTAACTGCAAACAAAGCACTTTTAGCCTATCACCGTTATGAGCTTCAAGAGATTGCAGGAGATATTCCACTCATGTATGAAGCAAGTACAGCCGGAGGGATTCCAATTATTGGTGCATTACGTAATGGTTTAACTGCCAACCATATTGAGTCGATTCAAGGAATCATGAATGGTACCACCAACTACATGCTAACCAAAATGATAAATGAAGGTGCTTTGTATGATGAAATTTTAAAAGAAGCTCAAGATTTAGGTTATGCAGAAGCTGACCCAACTTTTGATGTGGGTGGTTTTGATGCCTCTCATAAACTTCTAATTTTGGCAAGTATCGCTTATGGCATTGATGCAAAACCAGAAGATATTCTTATTGAAGGTATTCAAAATATTACACAAACAGATGTGGCTTTTGCCAAAGAGTTTGGTTATGAGATTAAATTGCTTGGAATTGCAAAAAAAGCTGCCAATGGTGTGGAGCTTAGAGTTCACCCAACGATGATTCCATCAAGCTCTATGATTGCCAAAGTAGATGGTGTTATGAATGCAGTCTCTGTGGTAGGTGACCGTGTCGGTGAAACCATGTATTACGGTGCAGGAGCAGGTGGTGATGCTACAGCTTCAGCTGTTATTGCAGACATAGTAGACATAGTTCGTGGAAACCATGGACCAATGTTGGGGTATAAAAAAGGTTTAGAGGGAAGTGGCTTAGAGCTACTCTCTGCAGATGAGATAGTAACCCACTACTACCTAAGAATGGAAGTTTCAGATAAAAGTGGTGTTCTAGCAACAATCACTAAAGAGCTTGAAAAATTTGATATATCTATAGAGTCTATGTTGCAACAACCTCATAAAAATGAGGACAGTGTAAAACTTCTTTTTACAACCCACTCTTGTCAAGAATCAAAGATTCAAGAAGCAATGAATATTCTTAAAAATCTCGACTGTGTTCATGGTGAGATTGCTATGATGAGGATTGAGAAGTAAGGCTTCATCTATTATGAAACAAGATAATAAACATAAAAATTATGAAATTTTAAATCTCATAGGTTATGGTTTATCTAAGTTTGATAATGCTTTTATTAATGAGTTTGGACTTACTACTAAAAGTAGTTTTTATGAGTATTGTGTATCTTTAGAACTAGCAGATACAGGAAGTACCATCAAAAATAGAATGGATTTATTTGACCCCTTTTTTCCTAATGAGAGGAAAGGATGGTGGCAAAAAGGTAATACTTATATTCATAGAAAACATTTTATAGATAATTTATAAATGAATATAAAAAAGCCCAAGAATATAAAGAAAATTATATTATTACTATCGTCTCCAATTTAAATAATATTCCTAACTTTATAGTTGTAGAAGACCCTATAAAAAACTTAGCATTTAATAAAGTTATTGTCTCATCTAGGGATAGAAATGAATATCATTTAAAAGAGAATATATGTTAAAGATTAATAAAAAAATTGAAATTTTTGAAGAAATTTTGTTATTCCAAAATAGTTCATATGCTGATATAGTTAAAGATAAAATTCATGACTACTATTTTGAGCAACTAGGTGATGCCAATAATATTGAAAATTTTAGTTTTTTAAATTCTTTAAAAAATAAGGAGGATGTTAGTAAAAGAATTGATTTAGTAGTATCTAAAATTATTATGAATGAACATCATGCAGGATTTGAAGACCTTCTTTTTGAATATATGATATAAAAAAGTCTCAGAAAAGAGTAGTTTGGATCAATGGAATGCATCAGGAAAAACCCGAAATCTAAATGAAATATATATACCTATTCCATCAAAAGTACATAGATACTCAAAAAACTTTTTTCCTCCTAGAGATAAATCCTTTAATTTACATCTTCCTAATGGGAAGATTTTAGATGTTAAAGTTTGTCAGAATAATAGTAAAGCATTAGGAAAATGGCTATTAAGGGATGTTTTAGGACTTAAAGAGGGAGAACTCTTAACTTATACTAGATTACAAATTATTGGTATTGATTCTATTCGTCTTGATAAACTTGATAATGAAAATTTTAAGATAAATTTTGTTTCATCTGGTAGCTTTGAAGAGTATTTAGATTCTTATGAAAAGAGATAGAATAAAAGTATTTGAAGATATTCTTTATGAAAAAGATGGATATGTAATTATAGGGTTTGTTAATACTCAACATGAATTGGAATATACTATTTATGAATCTTTAGATGGAGGAACTTTTTCTTTAAAGGATAAAAAGTATAGTCAAGAAGAGTTTACAGATTTATTAGAGCTTGAATTACATGACTTTATTCATAGAAATAAATCTAAAAGTTTAACTTGCTTATGGAATATAGTAAAATAAAAATCTGTAAAAATTGGAACTTTTACCTGTAAAATTAGGATTTTATCCTTGTAATTTTAGGAATTTATAGTTATAATGACTCATGATTGAACGAAAAATGATGCCAAAAGTGGTGGATGCACTGCAACACTTTAGAATTGTTATGCTTAATGGACCTCGTCAGTCTGGGAAGACAACACTCGTTAAAAAACTTGCTAAACAGCTGGATATGGCTTATATTTCGTTTGATGAGAGTGACAAACTGCAACTTGCACAAGATGACCCTAAGAACTTTTTACTTTTTTATGCTCAAAAACCAATTGTTTTAGATGAGATACAATTGGCTCCTCAGCTTATACCTTATATTAAAGCCTTTGTAGATGAAAAAAATGAGAAAGGAATGTTTCTACTTACAGGTTCTGCTGACTTTATGCGAATGCATACTGTTACCGAATCTCTAGCAGGTAGAATGGTACGGTATAATCTTTATCCTTTAGCAAATGCTGAGATGAAGAAGAAAAAAATAAATGTGATTGACCAACTTTTCTCTGATGATTTTTTAGCGTTGAAGAGTTTTTCTTCTTTATTTGAAGTTTTAGAACTTGTAATTAGAGGAGGATACCCTGAAATAGTTGAATATGAACGCTCGTTTCGTGATGATTGGTTTGAAGCATATATCTCTTCACGAATTCAAAAAGATATTTTGGAGTTAAAAAATATTTCACTCTCAAAGCTCCATACTATTAAAAGCCTTTTACAACTTTTGGCGACGTATGATGCAGAGTTATTAAACTACAGTACCATTGCTAAAAAACTTCAAATAGCCAATAAAACAGTTCTATCTTATGTAGGGTTATTAGAAGCAATGTATATTATAAAAATTGTTCCATCTTATCATGTAAATAGTTCATTAAAAGTCATTAAGTCTCCTAAAGTTCATTTTATTGACACAGGGTTAGCTTCTTATCTTTTACATGTTGACCGTGAAAATTTATTAACGCATAAAGATGGAAGTTACGGGAGCCTTATTGAAAACTTTGTTTATAGTGAACTGCTTAAAGAAGCAACTTATGCAAAGAGTTCTGTTTCTATTTATCATTTTAGAAATCTTAGAAAACATGAAGTTGACTTGGTACTTGAAAATAGAAATGGGTCGATAATTGGAATTGAAATAAAAGCGAAAGCAACCATTAAAAAAAGTGACCTAAAAGGGATGATAGAGTTAGCCAAAGAGTCAAAAGAACGATTTTTACATGGAATTGTCTTTTATGGAGGAGATGAAATTGTTCCTATAGCTATAGATGATTATCTGTTTTATTGTTTGCCATTAGGTATTTTGGGGTAAAATATCAAAAAAATTATTAGTTTATAAAAAGGAAAATTATGGCAAAAGATCACTACTTTGACATCACAGCAAAGCTGGATATGATGGAGATGAAAAATGCAATTATTATGGCACAAAAAGAGATAAAGACACGTTTTGATTTTAAGGGTGTTGTTGCAGAAATAACTCTAAATGAAGCAGGAAAAGTTGTCTCTCTTAGCTCATCATCAGAAGATAAAATTGATGCATTAAAAGATATTTTGATTTCTAAATTGATTAAACGAAATATTGCAGGTAAGTCTCTTGAAGAGGTTAAAACAGAAGGGATTTCTGGTGGTAATACAAAGATTATTTATAAGATAGTTGACAGTATTGAGAAAGATGAGGCTAAAGAGATAGTTAAAGCTATTAAGGCGTTAAAGCTTAAAGTTACTCCGTCTATTCAAGGTGATGAGGTTCGTGTTACAGGGAAGAAGTTGGATGATTTACAGGCTGTTATGAAAGAGGTTAAGACGCTTGATTTAAAAGCTCCTCTTGTATTTGGGAATTTTAAATAGTTTGTAGGGTGCGATTGCTATCGCACCAATAAATGTTCTTATGTAGAACAGTGTCCACCACCACAACAACCACCAGTACTGGCTTGTGCTGCAGGTGCATTCATAGCGATGCTAAAGTTTTGACCATCTTCACTTAGTGTAAAATCATGTTTTCCACAAAATTTTGTGTTCATGTGATTTATCATGGTTTGAGCTTGAATTAAAGCATCATCTTTTGAGTCGAACCCCATGTTGTTGTCGTAAGCACTTTTTTTGAAACAGCCACACTCTTTGTCGATATTAATTGTAAACATATTTTAATCCTTGTGTATATAAGTTTTTTGGATAATAACGTACTTTTCTTAAAAATAGGACTAAATTACTCTGATTTAAACAATATACAAAGCGAACTGCTCCAAATAATCTTCATTTTAAGTAAAAATAGGATAAAAATTATTTTAATAAAGCTAAAAAGTTCAAGGGTAGTTCAATGACAATGAAATATGACGTAAAAGAGATAGAGAGTGTTTGTACCTATTGTGGTGTAGGTTGTGACATTACAGGTGTGATTGAAAACAATAAAATAACTAAAATCTATGCTCAACAAGATGGGGTAGTTTCGCAAGGGAAACTCTGCATCAAGGGTAAGTTTGGTTTTGATTTTGTAGATTCTGATGAGCGTATTCGTGAACCTCGTGTTCGTCGAAGTTTTATGGATAAAAATCCAAAACTAAAAGAGCAGTTTGCAGATAAGTTAAAAGTCTTTGATGATACTTTCTGGACTTGTGATTTAGAGGTTGCCACTTCCATTGCTGCATTGAAACTTCAAGAGATAAAAGATACCTTTGGAGCTGAGAGTTTCTGTGCTATTGGTGGTGCTAGAACCAATTGTGAGAGTTCTTACTCTTTTCAGAAGTTTTGTAGAGAGACGATGGAGTCACCACACGTAGACAACTGTGCAAGAGTTTGTCACTCTCCCTCACTTAAAGGGATGAAAACCACCATTGGAGAGGGGGCTGCGACCAATCCTTATGATGATATTTATGATACAGAATTTATGGTCGTTATCGGTTCGAATACCATGGAAGCTCACCCAATTGTCTCTAATCGTATTGTTGAGGTGGCAAAAAAAGAGAACAATTTGGCCATTATTGATGTGCGTGAGACTAAAATGGTAAAGTATGCAAAGCACAATTGTATTATCCCTTATGAGGCAAATTTGCTTATTTTAAACATGATGGCGTATGTGATTATTAATGAAGAAATTTATGATGAGAGTTTTATTGCCCATAGAACAGAGGGATTTGAAGCCTTTAAAGAGGGGATTTTAAATGACCCTTATGCCAACCCTGACTTTTTTAAAGATGTAGAGGGTTATGAGTATTTGGTGAAGATGATTCCAAATATTGCACGTGAGTATGCTGTTAAAAAGTCAATGATTTTTTGGGGTCTTGGGATTACAGAACATCTTGATGGTTCGTACGCTGTTATGGCAATCACGCACTTGGCACTAATGACAGGAAACATTGGTAAGCGTGGGGCAGGGCTTATGCCACTTCGTGGACAAAACAATGTTCAAGGGGCTTGTGATATGGGTTGTCTTCCTTACTATTTACCTGATTATCAAGATGCACCAAATGTAGGGCTTATGACTCCACAACTCATTGACGGAATGATAGATGGTAAAATAAAAGCTCTACTCAATATGGGTGAGGATATTACCCATATTCACCCCAATATCAATAAGATAGAAAAAGCGATAAAGAACTTAGATTTTATTATGGTTCAGGAGTTGTTTATGACTGATATTGCACACCATGCTGACATTGTTATTGGTGTGCGTTCTGCTTATGAGAAGACAGGTGTTTATGTCAATGCAATGCGTCGGTTACATCTTTCTCAGCCTTTGGTGCAGTCTGATTTGCCTGATGACTGGGAAGTTTTGAAGTTGCTCACTGAAAAATTAGGACACGACTTTAAACATGAAACAAGTGAAGAGGTTTGGCAAGAGGTTACCGAAGTAGCACATAGACGTTTTTCAGGAGCACAATATTATAGATTGGCACGACATAGAAAACGTGGAATGCAGTGGCCAATTTACCATGAAGATACACCAATCTTGCATCTATTGGACTTTAGAACCGATAATGGTTTAGGTAAATATGTTTATCATCAGTATGAACCTAGAGGAATGATACAAGAGATTTTAGATCAAGAGT